>Ga0209554_1000403_pt1 | contig 36794 bp, 29 predicted proteins | sample MarorgKNORR_S2LV_5_FD_188221 | JGI IMG/M metagenome (GOLD analysis project Ga0209554, IMG submission 188221) | Marine microbial communities from the Southern Atlantic Ocean, analyzing organic carbon cycling - Bottom_A/KNORR_S2/LV (SPAdes) (version 2) | ecosystem: Environmental > Aquatic > Marine... | reverse complement strand
GGCACCCACTTCGGCCACCTTACGAGCCGCTGGAATCCGAAAATGCGCACCCACATCTTCATGGAGCGCAATGGAATCCACATCATCAATCTTAACCACACGCAGTCCTACCTGGACGAAGCCGCCGATGCAGTCGCTCGCTTCGCGCGTCGTGGTAAAAAGATTCTGTTCACAGGAACGAAAAAGCAGGCGCGTGACATCATAAGGAAACACGCCTCGGACTCGGGCTCTCCATACGTGGTAGAGCGTTGGCTCGGTGGAACGCTGACCAATTTCCAGACCATCCGCCGCTCGATTCGCAGAATGGAAGAGCTGGTGAAGATGGAAGAAGACGGAACGATGGATCAGCTCAAGAAGAAAGAGCGCTTGATGAAGGCTCGCGAGCGCGAGAAGCTTCAGAAAGTTCTGTCGGGAATCCAGGAAATGGCAAGAGTGCCCGGTGCACTGTTCATCGTGGATATCAATCGCGAGCACATCGCGGTAAACGAGGCCAAGAAGCTCGGAATCCCCATCATAGCCATCGTGGACACGAACTGTAATCCTGACGTGGTTGATTTTCCGATTCCGGCCAACGACGATGCACTGAAGTCGATTGATCTGATTACCGGAGTTATAGCTGCTGCCGTAACAGAGGGTGAGAAAGAGCGCGTAATCGCAGATGCCACGGCCAAGGCCGAAAAGGAAAAACGCACTCAGGACAAGGCTGAAATCAAAGCCGAAGCGGCCGAAAAGAAAGCCTGATTCAGGATTTCTCGAGAGTGTAATATTTTATTCTGGCGGGACTCATATTCCTCCTATTGAAAACGAAAACGCACAGTTGGATCATGTCAATATCTGCTGCAGATGTTAAAAAATTGCGCGACGTAACCGGCGTCGGCATGATGGATTGTAAAAGAGCGCTCGTCGAAGCCGACGGAGATTTCGATGCAGCTATAGACCTCTTGCGTACGCAGGGGCAGAAAGTAGCCGCGAAAAGAGCCGATCGTGAGGCCAAAGAAGGAATCATCGAAACGGGCACAACCGACGATGGCGCAACTGCGATCCTGATTGAGATTAATTGCGAAACTGATTTCGTAGCCCGAAACGAGGAGTTTCAGAATTTTTCATCCGGACTCGCAGCTCTGGTTCTTTCGGAGCTTCCTGCAGATCGTGAGGCGTTTCTGGGTGCTACCACCTCATCAGGCAGTAGCGTAGCGGACGCGTTGATTGAAATGACCGGCAAGATCGGTGAGAAGATTGATATCCGCCGCACGGCCGTCCTGACCAGCGAAAACGGAAAAGTCGTTTCATACATCCATCCTGGGTCACGTCTCGGTGTTCTTGTTGACATTTCCGGTGACGGCAACCTCGAAAACACGGGACGCGACGTTGCCATGCAGGTCGCAGCGCTGAATCCTTTGTCCACCAGTCGCGACGAGATTCCACAAGAAGTGCAGGACAAGGAGATGAAGATCGCGGCTGATCAGGCTCGCGAAGAGGGCAAACCCGAGCAGATCATCGATCGCATTTCCGAAGGTAAACTGGAGCGCTACTTCAAAGACAACGTCCTTCTGGAGCAGCCCTTTGTGAAGGACTCTTCCATGACGGTCAACCAGATGCTGAAAGCAGCTGACGCTGAGGTGAAAACTTTTATTCGCTTTGGCCTGGGTGGCTGAGAGTAGAAATACGCTGAATTATTGAAAGGTGGGCCCGCGTATGCGGGCCCACCTTTTTTATTCAATCGAATTTGATTAAGTCTCGAGACTTGTCTCTCGCTCATTCTTCCGCGAACCGGAGCTTCAACCCTCCAATTCGTTCGGCCACAAGATTGTAAACGAGACTGCTCACTGCACCAGATATCCATCCCATTACACTCGAGGCAAGGGGCATAATTACAAGCGATCCCACCCCAAACATGTACCGCATCCAGGGCACTGTTTCGAACATCTCAGCAGGCATTGCCAGCGAAATCAAGAAGTATATGACCCCGATAAAGATGCCCATCGCAAAGTGAACGACACCTAAGATGTTTGCGGCCGAGATGACATTGATTTCTTTGATTTCCTTTTCCATTGCTCTATATGAGATTGTTGTAGTCTTTCCGTGAGTCGAAAAACGTGATTCCGGGCTACTGATTTGAATAAGGGCGATCCGGCATTGCCGGATCGCCCTTAAACTTGCTTTTCAGGCCGACTGATGTCAGTCCTTTCCCATCATCATTGCCACGACTCCTCCCGCAACTGCAAATCTCGCGGCTTCGGTCAGGACCATTACCACGGCTGGTGTGGTGGAATTGAACATCGTGGTGGTTGCCAGAAGATCAAATGCAAAGGCGAGGCCAAACATAATTCCAACCATGCCCGCTGCCTTCACTCCGCTCGCAAAATCACGCGCACTGCCGGCGCCCAGAACGGTTGCGAGGATCGCCCCGAGTCCTATTTGCGACACGGCCAGGGCCCACCAGACGGGCGTTTCTTGGCCTCCCGTCATGTTCTCCGCAAAATAACCACCTAACGCCAAGTCGTAGATCAGATAGCCCACAACGAAAAAAACAACGGCCCCGATGAGGGTGTGTTTAAAAAAGTTCGAATCCATTTCAGTATCAAATATGAGTTAAACGGATATGCAAAGACGCCCCCTCTCGCCACCCCAACACTTTATCCCCTTCACAGGAGGCACGGTACGAAGAACTCTTTCCAATTGCGAAAAGTGCTCCGACCCGCATTTGACGTATTCTTAAAAGATGCTGTCGACGAGTTCCAATTGATCGGCAGCGAACTTAATGGTAGCTTTCCTCGATCTTTAAACGTCACTTCCTCACGCCTGAAATTGTGAACGATTCATCCCGAAACGGACGTAGCTATCGACGAATTCTGCTCAAACTGAGCGGTGAATCGCTCCTGGGAGATAAATCCTACGGAATCGATGAAAAGATTCTGGCCGTCTATGCGCAGGAGGTTAAAGAAGTGGTCGCTGCGGGTGTGGAGCTGGCCATAGTGATAGGTGGTGGAAACATCTTCCGGGGTGTAAACAACGCCACCAAGGGCATGACCCGCTCTCATGCGGACTACATGGGCATGCTGGCAACGATGATTAATGCCATGGCGCTTCAGGATGCGCTTGAGCAACATGGAGTCCATACGCGACTGCAGTCAAGCCTCAACATGGATGAAATTGCCGAACCATTCATTCGGCGCAGGGCCATTCGCCACCTCGAAAAACGTCGTGTCGTTATTTTTGGTGCCGGTACGGGCAATCCTTACTTCACAACCGACACCGCTGCTGCACTTCGTGCTCTCGAAATTGATGCGGAGGTAATCCTGAAAGGCACGCGCGTCGACGGCGTATTCTCCGCCGATCCAGAAAAAGATTCGAATGCCGTCAAGTACGATACGATTGGAGGCGACGAAATTATTTCTCGCGATCTCAAGGTTATGGACATGACGGCTTTTACGCTCTGCAAAGAATCCTCCATGCCGATCATCATATTCAACATGGACACGGGCGGAAACCTGAACAGAATCGTAAATGGCGAATCTGTAGGAACACTCGTGCACTGGGGCGAAGCCGAAACTGCCGACGCCTGACCCCGGCATCAACACCATTCTACCGTCATGATACACGAAGATCTGGAACTCATTCTTATGGATGCGTCCGAGCACATGGACAAAAGCATCGAACACCTAAGGCAGGAGCTCATGGCGATTCGTGCCGGCCGTGCGACTCCGAGTATGCTCGAAAATGTGCGCGTGGACTATTACGGAGCGATCACTCCGCTCAGTCAGATGGCCAGCATCAGCGCTCCGCAGCCCGATCTATTGGTGGTTCAGCCATGGGACACGACTACCCTCCCAGAGATCGAAAAGGCTATACTCGCAGCCAATCTCGGCCTGAACCCCTCCAACGATGGGGGCCTCATCCGCCTCCCTGTTCCTCCCCTCTCCGAGGAGCGTCGTCATGATCTGGTGAAAGCCGCCCGAACAAAGGCTGAAGACGCCAAGGTTGCGGTCCGAAACGTCCGTCGTCACTCCAAAGACCAAATCAAAACAACGCAGACGGATGAAAATCTCCAGGAAGACATGCGATACGAGGCAGAGGATCAGCTTCAGAAAATGACCGATGATCACGTTCAGAGGATCGAATCCCTCATGGAGCACAAACAATCGGAAATAATGGAAGTGTGAAGCTGGATCTTCGGACCAAGATTCACCGTGCCTGCACCAAAGAGGAGAAACAAGCGCGCCCAGGACGCATTAGGTGCGAATATTTATTTTCGGAGAGGTGTCCGAGTGGCTGAAGGAGCTCGCCTGGAAAGCGAGTATACGGTTTGAAATCGTATCGAGGGTTCGAATCCCTCTCTCTCCGCATCCAAGAAGCCCCGTTCACGAAAGTGGAAGGGGCTTCTTTGTTTTGGGCCAAAGAAAGCTTGCTTTCGGAGGACGAAAACGAAGAAGAACCAAGTGAGCGAAGCGAACACGGGGCTTTTGTTGTTAAGGAGTGGCGGGGCTAACGGCGAGCGCAGCGAGCCGTAATCCCTTCCTCACCATGTTCATCCGAACGATGGAGGCGCAAATCCTTCGCGGTAGTCCCGTCTCACAATGCTTTCGGTGGCCTCAGCGTGATTCGTGAACGATAGCGACGCTCTGTCCCACAACAGTTCCTGGCCTGGGAATCGACTTGCCTTGACAGCCAGGAGCGCTGCCTCTGTGATGCGGACGCCATCCGAAAACGGCGTTCTCAATTCCGTATTCACGCCGTTGATCGTGTCTATCCAAGCGTGCCTGTGATTCAATTGCGGAAAGTCGGGGAGCCCCGGCATTTCAAGACCTGGCGTCATTTGTCCATCTCTCCAGATCTCAAGTATGCCTTCCGGAGTCAGCGAAAGCACACCTCCTTCACAGACTACTACCGTCATATTAGAATCAGCCCATTCATCTCCAGAAAGGCCTAGCGATGCTCGAGATGGCCCTTGGCCGCGGTCGTTGTAGTAGATCGGGAATTGTCGATTCGCAAAATGGTCTGAATCAACGCTGTACGTAATCGTCGACTGACAGGGATACGTGTGAAACGTATCGGATGGAGCAGGGGCGTGGGTTTTGACTGCAATTGGTGAGGTTAACTCATCGTAGGCGAAGAATATGACATCAAGGAGGTGAACACCCCAATCTCCCAGGCCCCCTGTTCCAAAATCCCACCACGAACGCCACACTCTTGGCAAGAGGTGTTCGCGATACGGCCGAACTTCACATGGGCCCAACCACAGATCGAAGTCAACATTTGGAGGCGGCATGCTGGGAGCGCTCATGATGTGCGCAGCATTGAAATAGAACTCTCCGCCCGGAGACCCCGTCCATACGTAGCCAACGATCGCTTTTCCAAGCGCTCCCGAGCGCAGAATATCTACCGCAGCCCGCCGCCCCGGATATACCATGCGCTGATTTCCTAGTTGTGTAACCAGGTGCGGTTTCGCGTGCACGGCACGCTCAATGAGTTGAAGCTCCTCCAGCTGGTGAACCAGCGGCTTCTGGCCGTATATATGTTTGTCATTTTCCAGGGCCGTCAGCATTATCGGAGCATGCGAATGGTCGGGCGTTGCGACGATGACTGCGTCGAACTTGTCAACGTGATCAGTGAAGGCAATCCGGTAATCGCGGCAGGTAAATGCTCCGGGATATTCTGCGGATACGGCGGCCAAAGCGTCTGTATCTATGTCACAAAGACCCGCAATCTCGACCGCACTATGCGAAGCAACCTGCGTGAGATCTTTATTCCCGATTCTACCAAATCCGATTGCAAGGACTCGAATTTTACTGTTTACCATTCCCTTGCCGATGCGGGGTAGGCCAGCCAATGTGACGCCCAGGCCCGCCACACTCGATGATCGGAGGAATTCCCGTCTCGTAATCTCTGATGTCATTGTTTGGTCTCCAGATGGAATCGAATCTCGATATTTTACTTCTTAGTTTTCGGAAGTCAAAGCGCCAACAGACTCGCGCGTCTGGCTGAGTCAGTTGGAATCGATTACTTTCTGTGAGGCAGATTGAGTGCTCGCTGCACATCCGCCAACCGCTGGATCTCACTTGAACATGGTCCCAGAGATGAGCCTGAGAGTAGATATGATGCCTGAAGTACTTACAAGGTCTTGGCGAGGGTCCTTCGAAGATCGACGAAAAACGCATTTCTGCGCCTTGGTACAGCTCTGTGCTATGCTGTTTCTATTGCTGTTCCCCTCGACGACTGTTCAAGCCCAAGATTTGACGGATCTGGATCTCGAGGAGATCGTCATTCCGATCCGGGTGCACATTCTGCGTTCTGCAGAAAGCAGCCATCTGAACTGCGAATGCACAAAAGAAGAGATAGTGGAATGGTTCGACCGTGCGAATACCATCTGGAGATCCGCCGCCATCCGCTGGGAGCTGGAGTCCTTAGTGTATGAGGAAGCAAACAACCCAGCGGAGTTCGACCGAATACTAGAGTTGGGACGAGACGCAGATCCCGCTGATCGTAGGTCGGTAGTGCATTCCACGTATCCACTGGATCAGAAGCTGGCTCCCGGATGGAATATCTTCTTTATCAACCGGATGGCTTTCGGCGGTGGGGTCTACAACCCAGAAACCAAGTCAGTCCTGATTGGAAAATTCAGACCCGGTGGGGACATCAATCCTTCGATCCTTGCTCATGAGCTGGGCCACTCACTTGGCCTCCGACACTTGCGAGAACAGTACAATCTGATGGCTGGTCGGCAGGAGGGTATTGAGCCCAAGGACAAAATCCGTCTGAACCCTGAACAGATCACCCGCGCCAGGACGATTGCAGAATCCGGAGATTCTTTTGGCGGGTCACTCTAGGCGAGTCCCATCCTTGTTCAATTCACACGAGGCCGGGACATCCATCAAACGTTCTTGCTCGCGAGAATAACCCAGGTCGATCGGAACGAAGCGAGATTCCCAGCGCATCGTACGTCAACTACGAGCAACGCCACAGATCATGGGCCATTTGAAATTGCTCAGAAAAGCCTCACATGTTGCTCACGCCTCTAATCGGTCGCCTCGTCTATGTTTACCGTCTCACTCACACATGGAGGCAAGAAGATGTCAGAACAACAGGCGGACCGAAGCGGACGGCGGGGGAGTCGTATAAGAAAAGCGGCATGGGCGGATTATGATTCGGATGGCGACCTCGATGTGGTATCCATGGGAGCCGTGCTGGCTCCCGATCTTTTGCGAGGTGTCTCCACGATCTTTCAAAATGATGGCGATGGCCTGGTCAAAATCGATGTAGAGATGGAGGGCGTCTTTGCGGGAGTTTTCCGTTGGGGTGACTACGAGGGGGACGGAGACGTGGATCTATTGGTAATGGGTAGGACGAGCGCGATCGACCCGGAAAAGCAATTCGTCTACATCTATCTGAATGAAAGAAATGTGTTGTCTCTGGCGCAGACCTTTAGAGGAGTTAATTATGGTACCGTTCTATGGCAGGACCAGAATCAGGACGGAAGACTGGACATTTTGATGCTCGGCTATCGAAACGGGGATTTCACGGCTCAAATGATACTTCTCTAGGTATCCTCGAACGTGGACGCCATCCACCCCGCCGGAATGTATCCAGGCTCGAGCTCGTCTATCCTCTACGGACACCTCGAATGCCATTTATAGCTAGCCATTCCGTTCGTAGGTTGCGCGCCGAAAAAAGTATCAAAATTACCTTTACTGTTTTCCTGTATGGTCTTCCACCGATTCGTTTCTCTGGTTGTTTGCTTGGCGTTCGCTCTCGGCTCCAATGCCCAGACTTTCACGAACGAACACTTCCGTCTGCAAGTACCGCCGGCCCCTGACATGCTTATTGCCAACGTTTCCCTGGCGGACTATAACGGTGATGGACGACTGGATATGTATCACGCCGGCCGCCTCTATCGTCAGGAAGAGGACGGCACCTTCGCCAACGTACTCTCACGGGCTAACATTACTGTGGAAGGAAATGCCGTCCAAGGGGCTGTTTTCGGAGATGCCAACCTGGATGGTCGACTGGATCTTCTGATTTATGATTCTTTTCCCGGCAGTCGGTTTTATCTGAATCGGTCGGGAGAGAAATTCGACCTCGCTTCGAGCACCACCAATATTTTATTTCAGAGCGGAATTGGCGGGGCCTTCTGGGGAGATATAAATCACGACGGCTGGCTGGATCTGGTGGTCAAAAGTGATAACGGCAATCATCCAGTGTTTGCGGGCTCTGAGTCAAATAGCTACACGAATATTGCTGCGCTGGTGTTGTCTCAGACCTCTTCTCCTACCTGCGGCTTGGCATCGGCGGATTATGATCGAGATGGGGATCCGGATTTCTTCAGTGCCAATTGTGGGGCGGGTAACAACTTGATGGAGAATCAGTCGAATCGAAACCGGTTTTGGCCTCTGGAACGGCTTCGAGGAGTCGAAAGCAACAGAATTTCTACATCGGCGGTGTGGTTTGACTACGACAACGACGGCTGGGAAGATCTGCTGGTAGTAAATCAGAAAGACGATTTTATCTCTTCGTTGAACCATTTGTATCACAACAACCAAGGGACGGGATTTACCGACGTGGCGGTGCAGGCTGGGATCGCAGGAATCCATCCGCTCAACAATGGTCCAGCCGCAGTCGCTGACTTCGACAACGATGGATGGCAGGATCTATACCTGCCGATAAATAATCGTGGACGGTTCTATCACAACAATGGCGATGGAACGTTCGATGAGCGCTGGAGCTCGACGATATCCCTTCCGGGAGAGCTACCCGATGTAGTAGCTACTGGTGATTTGAACAATGATGGATGGATCGACCTGGTAATCCCGCATCAATTGGGTACCGCTATCATGATGAATGACGGTGGAGACAACAACTGGATCACCTTTGAACTGCGCGACGACCAGCAGAACCGTTTTGGCGTCGGTGCGACGATCCGAGTGACGACCGGGGCTACTGAGCAGATGCGAGTCATATCTGCGGGTACCGGTGCAGGAAGCCAGAGCGATTTCCTGAAGGCTCATTTTGGACTTGGGGAGGCAACTGGCGTCGATCAAGTGATCGTCGAGTGGCCGGACGGCCAGATAGAGTCCTTCATTAATCTTGATGTCAACAAGAATCACACAATCGTAAAATCGGTTGGCGTGAATGCGCCTCCACAATCGTTCAACCCCATCTCCCCACCCGATGCAGGATTCGTTGAGACCGACCAAGAGTTCCTTCGATTCGAATGGGAGATAAGTGTCGACATCGACCCGGTCACCTATACGCTGAATATGACTGGCCCTGGAGTCAGACTGTCCTTTCCCAATTTAAGTGACCCGTTTTATGAGCTCGACACTGCGATCTTGCCGGCCAATCACATCTATGAATGGTCGGTCTCTGCCTCAGATGGTCATACCATCCGCGGAGGCAGTAGCGTGCGTCTTTTCAGTTTTGGTCAGCCGGATGTGGCTTCCTCTACACTTCAACAGCCAGTGCTGTATGATTTTGGTATCCCTGACCTGTCCTCAGGCGTAGCGGAATTTCAGGACTACGACCGTGATGGGGACCTCGATCTCCTAATCGGTGGAGATTCTGAGTCCGGCACGGTCCTCCAGATCTATCGTGCGGACGATGCAACGGTAGTCATCGCCAACGATGGCGGTCAGTTCATCTTCAAATCGCTGAATCTGTCAGATATTGCGCTGGACCCCGTTTCACAAGCTGCGGCGGCCTGGGGAGACTTCAATCAGGATGGCAACCCGGACCTGGTGGTCACGGGGTTATCGACCGCGAGTGGTGAGCCGTTAATAACATTTTATCTGAACACTGTCGGTACGTTCATCCCAATCACGGTGGAAGGTGTCCCCGCGGCCTGGGGCGGCAACATTCGTTGGGGTGATGTGGATGGTGACGGAGACCTGGATCTGCTGGTGGCTGGCGCACGTAATGCAGAACCACCGTTCGAGCCCGCCACAGAGATATATCTGAACATGAGCGGCAATGTTTTCGTGGCCAGTAATTCTGGGCTTCCTGGAATTGTTTTCGGGGATGTCACATGGGGTGATATTGACGGTGATGGTGATCTCGACGTCGCGTTAACAGGCGATCTTGGAGGAGGAAACTTCCACTCTGGCATCTACCGAAATGACGGCGGTTCGTTTTCGATGATAAACTCGCCTCTTCCAGAGCTGGTGGGTGGAACGGTATCCTTTGGCGATTTCGACAACGATTCCGATCTCGACCTGTTGATAAGCGGTGGTGGCCTCGGTCCAGGTCTCTTGCATGGCTTCACCGGACTGTACGTCAACAACAGCTCGAGTTTTTCCCCCCATCCATTCCCTTTCGACGGCGTCGTAACCGGAAGCGCGATCTGGGGGGATTATGAAAATGACGGCGATCTGGACATTTTCGTCGTCGGTGCGCGAACTCCTCACGGTGACCCCCTCGGTCGCCTTTATAGAAATGTAGGAGGCCAGTTCGCTGCGGAATTGGACGTGAAGGGATTTCTTCACGCCACTGCTGCCTTTGGAGATTACAACCAGGACGGAGACCTGGATTTAATCACCTTTGGAATTGATGCCGACGGCAATCACTCCCTGACGTTCTACATCAACCAGCAGATACCCGAACCCGTCCCGGTCACGCGTTGAGCTTCGTCGTATATTTGGCCCGGCGCCGCGGCGCCCATCGTCTCTCATCTATTACTCAATAAGTGGAATATGATTGCCAGTATGACAGGCTTTGGCCGAGGCGAAGCCGAGCAGAACGGGTATGCTTCCGTCGTCGAGCTTCGGTCTGTAAACAGTAGGTATTGCGAGGTCAGTCCTCGAACACCGAAGTCGCTGAACGAACGTGAATCGGATATCCAGCGCATCATCAAGACAGCTTTTTCCCGCGGTCGCATCAGCGTGTTCGTCCAGCTCACAGACCCCGAACCTGACGCATTGCCAGTGCGCGTAAATCGGAAGGCCGTAGAGAATTACAAAACCCTCCTCGAAGAAATTCGCGAATCTGCGGGAATTGATGAGCCGGTCAAGTTGGAAGCCCTCCTCAAGTTTTCCGATGTACTGGAGTCGATCGAGCCGGAGCAGGATACAGAGGACGACGGGTGGGAAGCGGTTCAATCGGCATTGGAGGCTGCGTGTAATGCGATGCAATCCATGCGGTTACAGGAAGGGATGGCGCTGAAAAACGAACTTCAAGATCGCCTGTCTGGCATTCAGGAAAAACTCCGGGAGGTCGAGCGACTGGCCCCGCTTCGCGTGACATCAGCGAGAGAGCGTCTTCGCGATCGGCTCTCTGAAATTATTGAGGAAGGCCGGCTCGACCGGGACCGGCTCGAATTCGAAATGGCGATGCTCGCCGACAAATTGGATGTTCGGGAGGAGTGCGTTCGACTCGATTCTCATCTGGATCAATTTCAGGAAGCGATCGCGTCAAGCGATCCTGTGGGGAGGAAATTGAATTTTCTCGCTCAGGAAATGAACAGAGAGATCAACACCATTGGGTCCAAGTCCAACGATGCTGAAATGTCGCACCTCGTGGTTGGAATGAAGGAAGAACTGGAGAAAATTCGCGAGCAGGTCGAAAACGTTGAGTAGTGAGGTCGCCCATACCGGTGGGCCGTGTATCATTATTCTTGCGGCTCCAAGTGGGTCAGGAAAATCGTCGCTGGCGCGCAAATTGATCGAGGCCATTCCGTCCATTTCGTTTTCCGTTTCGGCCACGACACGTGTGCCTCGGGAATCCGAGGTCAACGGGGTTCACTATCATTTTATCCGAAGTGACGCATTCGAAAACGCGATCGCTCGAGACGAACTGCTCGAATATGAAGAGGTCTATCCGGGCTGCTACTACGGCACGCTGAGATCAGAGGTGAATCGTTCTTCCCAGGATTCTCCCGTCTTGCTCGATATCGACGTCGTGGGTGCCCTTAATGTGAAGGAAGAGTTCGGTGCAAAGTGCCTTGCTCTGTTCGTTCAAGCGCCGTCCGTGAAAGAGTTGGAGGTGCGACTCGAGGCGCGGGGCACCGAATCTGCTGAATCCCTTAGAACGCGAATCGAAAAGGCCCGACACGAATTGACCTACGCCAAGCGATTCGATGCCGTGATCGTGAACGACCACCTGGATAAGGCATCAACCGAACTGATCGGCCTGGTCCGAGTGTTCATGGACTCGTTCTGAATACTCCTTTCTGATCGCCCGATCTGATCTTCCAAACGCGTGGCGCGTTCCAGTGAGAAAGTGACCACTCTTTATTCCATGGCTTCCTCTGATTCATTTTCGATGACCAACCGCCGAATCCTGCTCGGGGTATCCGGCTCGATCGCCGCCTATAAGGCAGCCGAGTTGGTCCGGTTGTTCAAGAAGGCCGGGGCCGATGTCAGAGTCGTGATGACGCCCGACGCCACGCGATTCGTGACACCACTGACTCTGGGAACGCTCTCCGAAAACGAGGTCCATGTCGAGATTTTTCCGGAGAACGTGTCAGGGTCATGGACCAAGCACGTATCGCTGGGTCTATGGGCAGATTTATTCGTCGTAGCCCCGGCCACTGCGCAGACCCTTGCCAAGATGGCCGGCGGAATGTGCGACTCCATGCTCACGGCAGTTGCTCTGACCGCTCGATGTCCCTCGTTGGTGTGCCCGGCGATGGACCACGACATGTACATACACGCCTCCACGAAGGCAAATATTGCGACCCTCAGGGAAAATGGTTGTACGGTGATGGAAGCCGTGCACGGAGAGCTTGCAAGTGGGCTGATCGGGCAGGGGCGTATGCCGGAGCCTGAGGGAATATTTGAAGAGGCTGGTGAAATGATCCGGCAAGTCGTATCCGCGCGAAAGGGACCGCTGCAGGGAAAGACCGTACTCGTTACAGCGGGACCCACCCGAGAAGCAATCGATCCGGTTCGTTACATCTCCAATCACTCCACGGGCACGATGGGGTACGAAATTGCACGCGCCGCGGCGCGCCGCGGCGCGGATGTGGTTCTGGTGAGTGGACCAACTTCGCTGGAAACCCCCGAAGATGTTCGTCGAGTTGATGTCATCTCAACTGCAGAAATGCACAAGGCGGTCCAGCAGCACCGAGATTCAGACATTATCGTGATGGTTGCCGCGGTTGCCGATTTTTCGCCGGCAACTCGCTCGGAAGACAAACTCAAGAAAGATGAAACGCCGCGCGAACTGAGTCTTGAACCCACGGTCGATATCCTGGCTGGTCTGGGCCAGGACAAACGTGAGGCCCAGATCCTCATCGGATTTGCACTGGAAACCAATGATGGTTTAAAGAATGCACGCGGCAAACTTGAGAGGAAGAACCTGGACTGGATCGTACTCAACAATCCAAAGGAGCCTGGAGCCGGATTTGGAACATTAACGAACAAGGTCACGCTGCTCTCCTCTTCGGGTCAGGAAGTAGAACTTCCTCTCATGCCCAAATCTGAGGTGGCAGAAGCAATCCTGGAATACGCGACCAACGAAGGATCGGGAATATCCGACCTTGTTGTGGAAAAGAATTAGGGAGATCTTGTGCACAACACCGGAAGCGCAGCCGGACGTGCCGAACTAGTTTAGCAACGGAAACCAACGATAGCCGCATCCTCAATCAATGCCCTCTGATCTGGACGACCTTCGGGCCGCTTTTGTACATCAGATTTCTCTTTTTGGACCCATAATTCCGGGTGGAGAGATCGTAGTGGAAGAATATCAACGCGAGCCCATACACATCGAAACCGTCCCTGAAGTGACCACAGAAAACCCTCCAGTCGAGACTGAATCGCGTAAACGCGCCGAAAGTGACGCGCCGCTCGCTGTCGACGTCGAGAAAGAGACGCCCGAATCAGAGCCAGTCCTGAGTGCCTACGATCGCATCGCAGCACTCATTCCTCGAGGCTCTCCCATGCTGGACATGACGACGCTGGAAGAACTGTCTGAATATGTGGCCCAAACCGAGCTTATTGAACTTGATAAGACCCGCCTGAATCCGGTCTTCGGAGTGGGCAATCCCGAAGCGGATCTCCTCGTCATTGGTGAGGCTCCCGGTGCTGACGAGGATGAAAAAGGAGAGCCGTTCGTCGGCCGGGCTGGCAAGCTGCTGACCAAGATCTTACAGTCCATTGGATTCGAGCGCGAAGACGTGTACATCGCCAACATTCTCAAAAGCAGACCGCCCAATAATCGGAAACCGGAGCCGGCAGAGGTCCAGGCTCACCTGCCAATTCTGCACAAACAAATTACCCTGATCAGGCCAAAGCTCGTTCTGTGTGTTGGAAAGACCGCGGGGACGTCGCTCCTGGGCCTTCAGTCGACACTGGGAGAGATGCGCGGCACATTTCATGACTACCACGGGCTTCCAGTTCTCGTGACGTATCACCCGGCTGCTCTGCTCAGAAATGGAAACTGGAAACGCCCCACGTGGGAAGACGTACAGCTTCTCAGAGCCAGATATGATGAACTAACCGCCTGATGTTACTCTAACCTATGCCTGACTCAACTCACGAAACGACCTCCAGAGCTCCGATTGTCGGACACGTTCCCTCCCCTATGCCCGTGGCGTCGGCGTTCGCGGGACGCGTGCCGCCTCAAGCCCAGCAGGTTGAACAATCTGTCCTCGGCGCCATGCTGCTTGAGCGTGATGCGATTCCAAAAACAATTGAAATTCTCCCGGCCGGCTCATTTTACACCGAGCGTCACAACACAATTTATGACGCCGTCCTGAGTCTTTTCGAACGAGGTAATCCTGTCGATCTCATCACTCTTGGTGACGAACTGAAACGACGGGGGAAGCTTGAGGACATGGGTGGCGCGTATTACCTGACCGAGTTGACATCGACCGTCGCAACGGCTGCGAACGTTGAGTATCACGCCCGCATCATCTCTGAAAAGTCTATTCTGCGCAATCTGATAGAGACCATGACGTCGGTCATTTCTCGAGCGTACGATCCTTCGGCCGATGCTTTTGAGCTGATGGATGAGGCTGAGAGTGACATTTTCAGAATATCGGATTCCCAGTTACGCCGTTCTGGCGTTTCCATGCAGGAGGTGCTCAAGGAAACCCTGACCCGACTCGAATCCATTCATGGTCGGGAAGGAGGAATCACAGGCGTTCCCAGCGGATTCAAACGAATTGATCAGATGACGGGCGGTTGGCAGCCATCGGATCTGATCATTATCGCGGCGCGCCCCTCGATGGGGAAAACGGCGTTTGCACTTGCTGTAGCCCGAAATGCCGCGCTTGATCTCGAAAACCCCACGGGAGTGGCCATCTTCTCTCTCGAAATGAGCGCCGGTCAGCTGGCCCAGCGCTTGTTGACCTCCGAAGCACGTGTGGATGCGCAATCCGCCCGAACTGGACGCCTGAACGATGACGACTGGCCAAGGCTCGCACGCGCAGCCGGTCGACTCAGTGAGGCCCCCATATTCATCGATGATACTCCAGGCTTGACGGTGCTGGAACTGCGAGCCAAATGTAGGCGGTTAAAGGCAGAGCACGGTATCGGACTCGTTGTGGTCGACTACCTCCAGCTCATGCGCGGCACGGGGATGGGCAAAAACTCGAATCGGGAGCAAGAAATCGCCCACATCTCGCGATCCCTCAAGGGCCTGGCCAAGGAACTGAACGTTCCCGTGATCGCGTTGTCACAGCTGAGCCGTGCAGTAGAGACACGGGGAGGCGACAAACGGCCTCAACTATCGGATTTGAGAGAATCGGGATGCCTAACCGGTGAATCTCTGATTACGCTGGCCGATACCGGCAAGCGCATGCCGATTGCCGAGCTCTGCGGGACACCAGGGTTCAATGTCTGGGCTTTGAATACAGACACTTTCAAACTCGAAAAACATCTCGCGACCAATACCTTCTGCACTGGTACGAAGCCTGTGTACCGCCTGAAGACCCGCCTCGGCCGCACTATTCGTGCCACGGGAAATCACAAATTCCTGACTATCGATGGATGGAAGCGACTTGACGAGCTATCTGCAGATGACCATCTGGCTCTTCCGAGAAAAATTGAGCCAGGAAAAAAAGCATCGATGAAAAATGAGGAGATTGCGCTACTAGGACACCTCATCGGAGATGCTTGTACCCTGGCTCGTCATGCAATCCAGTACACGACTAGAGAAAAAGACCTTGCGGAATTGGTCTCGAAAATATCCATCTCATTTTTCGGAGATGAGATAGCGCCTCGAATTAAAAAAGAACGAACCTGGTTTCAGGTTTATCTGAGTTCAACCAGAAAGCACACTCACGGCCTAAGAAGTGCTGTCAGCGAATGGTTAGACGAAATGGGAGTCTGGGATCTTCGGTCACATGAAAAACGGATTCCTCAGCGTGTTTTCGAGCAGGATAACTCCAAGATTGAGATTTTTCTGAAACATTTGTGGTCTACTGATGGGTGTATCAGAATGCGGCGTGGCCAGTCGCCCTACCCGGCAGTTTATTACGCAACTTCGAGCGAAACGCTTGGAGTCGACGTGCAGGCTCTACTCCTTCGGACTGGTATCAATGCTCGAATCAGAAGAGTCAGCCAAAAAGGCAAAGGAAGGGATCAGTTCCACGTAATCATCTCCGGATCGGAAGATCTTATTCGATTTGCGCTTCGAATCGGAACGGTGGGACGCTACAAAACCGAGAGTCTTTCTGAAGTGAAGACCTTCCTCAGCGACAGACTTCCCAACACGAACCGTGATATCATTCCAAAATCAACCTGGAAATCCCTGGTTACTCCCGCAATGAATACGGCAGGCTTCACCACTCGGGAAATGCAGTCCGGGCTAGGCATGTCTTATTGTGGCTCAACCCTCTACAAAACAAATCTGAGCAGAGGTCGGGCAGCAAGAGTAGCAGCTGTCATCCAGTGTGATGAGTTGAATAGATTAGCAAACAGTGACGTTTACTGGGATCAGATCGTGTCGATCGATCCAGACGGTGTGGAAGATGTGTTTGATCTGACAGTACCTGGTCCGCATAACTTTGTGGCCAATGATATCATCGTTCATAACTCCATTGAGCAGGACGCCGACGTTGTCGCCTTCATCTACCGAGCAGAACGCTATGGAATCACCGTGGACGAAAATGGTAATTCGACAGAAGGCCTGGCTGAGCTGATCATTGGAAAGCAGCGAAATGGACCGATTGGAGACGTCTCACTGGCGTTCATCCGTCAACACGCCCGTTTCGAGAATTTGACGACTTACTACGGTGCGGGAGACTACCTGCCCGAAGGCGAAGAGTCCAATAATTCGAGTACCCTGCCCCCTGCATCTGAAGATGCCGCACCGTTTTAAACTGTATTTTGCGGGCAGTCATCCTTAGTACCAAGAGCAGTCGCCCTTATGATTGACCCCAGGCAGTTTTATCGGAAGATGGACAAAATGCTGGCGCGAATATCGCGCGAGGAAGCCGACGGACAATTCCTCCAGCATATTCTCGACGAACTAGTCACCTCGTTCGGGCCTGAACTGAATTTTGGAAACGGCCACATGTACCGGGAATTGTTCGGTTCGCTGGAATTGCTCCACACGACGGGCGGCACTGACGCCACCGGCATCTTTCCTGCTCGCATTCCGGTAAATGATCCGTTCATTCAGCATGTTCAATCTCATGGCTCTTTCGTCTACGAAACGTCAACCGAAATCCCGGACTGGTTTGACCCCGGAGTAGACGATTCGGCAGAATTTGTCGCAATCAAAATTGACGGCCCGCCAGGATTTCGTTTTCTGTACCTGTTTACCTTGAAAGATGGGTGGATTCGAGACGAGATCGCGTTTTGTCTCAATGGGATTCGCTTTGCGCTCAATTATCGACTGAAGTCAGATGCCGCGCAGAGCGAACTGGACACCGCCGCTACCATTCAGCGAAGCCTTCTTCCAAAAGAAGCTCCCGCCTTTCCTGGTTGGGATATCGCTGCGCGATCGCAGCCGGCAGAAGCAGTGGGGGGTGATTTTTACGATTTCATACCCCTCGGAGAGGATCTGATGGGCATCGCCATCGGCGATGCGAGCGGACATGGGCTGGCTGCAGCTCTTCTGGTGCGGGATGTTTTGATGGGCATTCGGATGGGGGTGGGCACCAACCTGAAGATGCTTTATATAATGAAGAAGCTGAATCGCGTGCTGCACGGGACGACCTTTTCAACACGATTCATTTCGGTTTTCTACTGCGAGCTTCACCGGCACGGTGGACTGCTGTACGCGAACGCCGGTCACACTTCCGGGCTCATCATTACGGAAGACACTGTGGCCGAGCTTGAGCCGACCGGTACCATCATGGGGCCCCTTTCCGATATTCCGCTCGAACGCGCTTACGGTCAGGTGCCCGAGGGCGGGATTATGATTCTCTATACCGACGGTATTACGGAGCGGGTATATGAAGACGGCACTCCGTTCGATACAAGTGGTCTGATCGAACAGGTCAGAAAACATGCGAAATTGGACGCCGCCGAGATCGTTGAACGGGTGTTCGAATATGCCCACTCCCTCGAGCATGAATCTGACCTTCTGGAAGACGATTCGACGCTCCTGGTAATCAAACGAATTGGCTGACTAACGCTTCTCTCGAGAGCTCTTGCGCAATTTGATCGGCTTGGTCGATCGGCCGCGTATTCGAAGATTGAGAGCCTCGACGAAGACAGAAAATGCCATCGCGAAGTAGATGTATCCTCGCGGAATGTGGAAATCTACACCCTCTGCGATGAGAGCCACGCCGACCATCAACAAGAATGACAGCGCCAGCATCTTCACCGTCGGGTGCTTCTCAATAAATCCAGACACTGACTCCGCACTGATCATCATGAAGAGGATGGCAATGGTGACGGCAGTGATCATGATCACGAGTTCATCCACCATCCCGACGGCCGTGATTACCGAATCGAGAGAGAAAACGAGATCCAGCACAAAAATCTGAAGGATCACGTTTCTAAAACTGACAACACGCTCAGACACCTGGGCTTCTTCGGCCCCTTCGAGGCCTTCGTGAATCTCACGGGTGCTTTTTGTCAGGAGAAACAGACCGCCACCTATCAGGATCAGATCTCGGCCCGAGATATCGAATCCCCATAGGTCGAACAGCGAACCTGTCAATTTCATGATCCAGACCATAGAAAGCAGGAGGATCACTCGGCCAAAAAGTGCAAGGCCTAGGCCGATTGTTCTCGCCCTCGCCTGCTGACTGGCTGGAAGCTTGCCCGCCAGGATGGATATGAAAATGATGTTATCGACACCGAGAACGATTTCCAGCGCCGTCAACGTTCCGAGTGCGATCCAGGCATTTGGATCGGAAAGCCATTCAAACATGATCTGTCCGGGAGGTGAGCGTGCTCGAATATAGCACCGCTACCTGGGGACTATCTGAAGGGATTTCTACGCCAGAAAAACAAACGCGTGGTCAAGGCTCGTAGGAAGCGTCGAATAGATGACATGATCGTAATGGGCTATTTTGCCTCTATACGGCTCTGCCTGCAATTAGGATGCGCTCGGGTCGACCACCCGGTCGGGCACGAGCCTCTTAGAAGGGGTGTCCGAGAAGTGGAGACAGGTGCTCGACATTCCATTCTTCGATGTAGAGTCCGATGCTTCCAAAAAATCCGAATCCGTTTTCGACATTCGACAGGGTGCCGGGCTGCGCGAGTATTTCTGGATCGAAAACCCCTTCCGGCGGATCCCAGTTTTCGTCCAGGACTCGAATCATCAATCCCATGGCACTGACGCCGAACGCATCTCCTGCGGAAATCATGCCTTGATCTACGGACCACGCTACATTTTCAATAACGCTGGCCTGATCGTCAGAGATATTGATGCGCAGCTGCCATCCTCCATCATCGGTCCGCTCGCCTATTCGGCCGTAAGGCACAAAAATTCTGCGATTTATCGGACCAGAGGCCCACAAATAGATGGCCTGAATATCCCATGGCGACGCTAAACCAGGAATTTTAATGTCTCGGTACACGAGTGTAGAGTCGTTTTCGAAAACCACAGGACCCCTTTCGAAAAGAGCTGATGTGTGAAAAACGGGAACGGATGTCTCGGCCGTCGTCATCTTCCCATCCGATCGAATGATTTCCAGGAGGTAGGTTCGATTCGCGGATACGGAGAATCTGGCCTTGAAAAGGTGTCCGTACGAACCATCGTCAAGAAGTGAAAGACTGTGAGTCCACTCTGTGCGAGTCCCTGAGAAGAGGTCTGTCGTATAAACCTTGGCATCAATCGTGCCCTGAAACTCGGTTTCTGCCAGTATATCCTCGGCGAAACGTGTCACCGGAACCACCCGAAGTTCATGCTCTGTTTCGAGTATGTCGAGGAAGCCGTAAACGGTGAAATACTTGTCGTCATTTGCGAACGGATCAATTCCCGTGTCATCGCAGCCGACAAGCGGCAGCAGTAAAACTGCAAAGAGCGGTACTATTCTTCGAAGTGGGCGGAGCATTAATTACTGGAATCCAGTTGGTGGGGCTGGTAAATCTGAACAAAAAGGTCGGTCTCAGACGTCAAAGATCCTCGTCCTCTCTCGCCTGTCGTCCTTCTTTATCACTGGACCGTCGATCTAAGGTGCTGAATTGATATTATTACACCTGAATTTGGGCTTGCCCCGGTCCACTGGAGCGAGTTTCTTTGGCTGACACCCTATCTCGGACTATGCAAGATCGACCTTTTGTTCTTGATTCCGCCTTAATCCTATGCCTGTTGCTGGTTGGGATGAGCACAGTTGCGGCTCCTGCACGCGCCGGGCAGCGAGTAGACCGCGTCGCCCTGAAGAATATTGAGCTGCGCGAGCGCGCCGCCTTCCGCACAGCTGCGACACGGGTCGATTCCGTGCTTCGCGCGGATGGCGGCGCGCGCATCGTCACTGATTCGAGCGGAATGTACCGGGAGTGGATTGGAGTGCGTCGTGGCCGCCCCATTCTGTATCAGACCCATAACCGGGAGGCTGCCGCTTCAGCAAGAATCACGACCCTTCACACCGAGGGAAACTCCGGCTTCAATCTTAACGGAAGTGGCAGGCGCATCGGCCTCTGGGACGCCGGGAGCCCACGCCTGGATCACCTGGAGTTTGGTGGACGCATCATTCAGCATGATCCGTTTGCTCTCGTCCACGTGCACTCTACCCATGTCGCGGGCACATTGGCAGCATCCGGAGCCTGGATAGAAGCCAGAGGTATGGCCCCCGAGGCTAACGTGGATGGGCACGATTGGAGCGATGATATCGCTGAAATGGCCGCTGCGGCCGCTGATGGCCTTCTGGTTTCGAGCCACTCCTACGGACAGCCTCTTGGCTGGACACCAAATATTCAGGGAGACGGATACTGGGGCTGGATGGGCGACCCTTCCTACTCCTTGACGGAAGACCTTCGCTTTGGATTCTACACCGAGGACGCGCTGACCTGGGACGAGGTCGCCGCCAGCGCTCCTGAATACCTGATCGTAAAATCGGCTGGAAACGAGCGAGCCCTGGAGGGCCCGCTTGACGGTGAGCCGCACTACATTTTTGACGGCGGCTGGCGGCTGTCCACCGATGTTCGTGACCGCGACGGCGGTGAATCCGGATACGACACCATCGGCGACGCGGGCGTCGCGAAGAACGTACTCACGGTTGGCGCGGTGGACGACGCTCCGTGGGGAGTTCAGACGCCGGACGATGTGGTGATGACTCCATTCTCGAGTTGGGGACCCGTCGATGATGGGCGGATCAAACCCGACATTGTTGCAAACGGCACGGATCTGCTCTCCACCAAATCGGGGACCTCAAACGCATACGGTACCTCGAGCGGCACGTCGATGGCAACGCCCGTCGTGGCCGGAGCGGTCTCGCTTCTGCAGGAGCTCTATGCCCGCGAATACGGAGCATCAACCCTGTCTTCTACCATCCGAGCGCTGATCATCCATTCTGCCGACGAGGCAGGCCTCGATCCGGGGCCGGATTATAGATTCGGATGGGGTCATCTGAACGCAGAGCGTGCCGCGCGACATATCGCTCAGACCGCGCTGTCTGACCGTTCTGCAGCGCCCATGCGTCCCTTCCAGATATACATGATTGAATCGTCCGTCGCCGCAGGAGCCACCTATTCGGTAGAGGTACCAGTCACCAACTCTGGCCCGCTGAGGGTCACGCTGGGATGGACAGATCCCGCAGGTCAACTGCTGGAGTGGGCGCTGAACGATCGCACTCCCAGCCTGGTCCATGATCTCGACCTCGAAATCGTTGGCCCTGACGGACTTCACCTTCCGTGGATTCTGAATCCGGACAATCCGGCCGATGCCGCAGCGCGTGGCACGAACACACGCGACAATATCGAGCAGGTTGTATTCCAGGCAGAGCCCGGTTTGTACACCGTTCTCGTTCATGCTCCTCAGGCGCTGACCACGCCAGAACAGTCGTTCTCATTGATCATCGGAGAACCCGAAACAGGCGCAAACCCCTCGAACACGTATGCTATCGCCGGAACGGTTCGACTCGGCGGCTTGGGAATCAAGAATCTGAACATTCGCATCAGTGGCCCGGTCAACCGAGGCTCCAGGACCTCGGACGACGGAGTGTTCTTTTCCGACGGCCTGCCCCCCGGTGTGTACGAAGTGACCCCAGACCCCTCTTGGTTCGAATTCGATCCCTCCTCCATCATGGTTGAGCTGCCGGGCCCCAATCCGCGCCTCGATCTTCAGGCCATATCCCCACTTGAACACGTCCGAACCCGGATATTTGAATCTGAGTTTCTCCTGCAATCCGGCGAACAGAGCGTAGCTGTAGATGTCACCGAAGCAGAGGCAGGGGGCGTCTACGGTGTCGAATTGTTCTTTTCGACCTCGATTGGGCCCGATCTTCAGGGTGCCAGCGTCATTCTTGACACGCGTTTTGATCCCTTTGTCGCCCCTTTTTCGGGCGAAAGCGGCAATTTATTCGAGACAGCGTCCCTGGATTCAAAGTTACTTGAAACGGGGCCGTTCGAAATGAAGAAGCGCGTCCCTGTGCTCTGGTTCGCGGGCGATGCGCCCGAGGGCTATCAGGCAACAATCCCATATGAAGTCCGATCTGCTCAGCAGGATCAACTTCTGTACGTGGATACTCTGAGCGTGCTCATCAGCGGGCCCGACCGCACAGCACCCCTGTCATTTCCATCCATCCGGAATTCGGGACTCTCCTATGCCGCTCCGGGCGAGTCGATGGAGATCCGGGCCGGCTTCATAGACGGAAGTAACATCACCGAGGCCCGCGCCCTTCTCGTCGACAGATTTGACCCATCTACCGTACTGCAAGAGCTTGACCTGAGAGACTCGGGTGATCTCGCACGCGACCTTGATTTCGTAAAAGGTGATGGGATTTTTACTGGACGTTTTCGTCCCGTTTCGCAAGCAGAGTACAGACTTGTTGTCAGGGCTGGCGATGAATACGGAAATGTCCAAACCCGACCGTTAAATGCTTACTTCTCCTCCACACCGTTCGACGGGGGTGGAGACCTCCTCTTTTTGGCTGAGTCCGAGAGCTGGTCTCGTACAGAGGCTCACCTCGAAACGCTGCGAGACCTGGACCTATCGACATCCTGGTGGGAAAACCTGACCCGCGGACGCATTTCGGTGGATACTGCGAACTCATTTGATGTCATGATTGCGAGCAGACACGGCCATCCGCTTCAGTCTGAGGGAGACATTCAACTGTTGAGTGAATTCCTGAATGCCGGTGGGCAATTGATCTTGCTGGGCCACATTCCGGTGAGCGGAAATGCTGCGCACGCCTGGTTGCGGGACAGAACCGGTCTAACACAGCTTGCCTCTCAGGCGCAGACTGGCATCGTGACTGGAGTAGGCTCGATGTATGGATTCGTTGGCTCCCTCGAAGAGGGCGCCTTTCCGTCGTCCCTCGACCTACCCGACGACGCCCTACCCCTCATCGTCAGTGGGACCCGAATACTGGCCGCAAAAACCGGGGATGTCATTGTTTCGACCCTGTCGGTGGCATCTCTATCGGAACCCTCAGCCCGGGAAGGACTTCTGGCCGGACTGTTTCACGCGATGACAGGGGAGTCGTCCTACATATCTCTTCCCGCGAACGTCGCTGTTCAGTCAGCGAATCATATTGACGCCACGGGTGATTTCGTTGACCTCTCGTGGGATGATCAGTCATTCTCCTATTTCGAGATTCAACTGGCGTTTGATGATGCGTTCTCCATTTCCCTGACTACTGCCTTTTCGGATGGCGGAAGTTTTGTGTTCGGGCCGCTCGATCGGGCTCAGACCTACTACTGGCGAATCCGCGGGGTGAATCCTGCGGGTAATGGGTCGTGGTCCATCGCGCGGACCATTCAAAGCCGACCGTTGAACAGAACTCCTATCGCGTTGTCGGGACCGATTCAAGTTGATACCGGGATCGGTCGGGACGCGACGATCATTGATCTGCAGCAACTTTTTTCCGATCCCGACAACGATTCCCTGGTGTATGAAATAGCGCTCACTCCCAGTGGCGTAGTCGACTATTCGCTACACGAAGAAAATCTGGAAATCACACCCGTGGCCCCGGGATCGGCGTCGATGACCATTGCGGCAACGGATCCCTTTACACTCAGCGCTCAGGTCGTTGTGGCGTTGAACGTTTCTGCGAACACGGCTCCCACCGCACCCGGCTGGCCAGACAATCCATTCTACATTCTTCCCAATCAGATGAGGCAATGGGATCTGGGAGATCTGTTCCATGATGCCGACGGAGACTCCCTTCGTTACTGGACGTTCAGTCCGGACTCCTCTATCGCGATTGTTTCTATCTCCGCGTCGAGTATGACCATCTCGAGTAAATCTGTGGGAAAAGCATTCATCGCCGTTTCCACCAATGATGGGAGGGGTAGCTTTGTAGACGAATCACTGGTCGTTCTCGTTCGAACCAATGAGACCCCAATCGCTGCAACCGACTTTCCCAGGACTGACTTGCTCGTTGGCGAACAGGCTCGATTGTCGCTGGCTCCACGATTTGAAGATCCAGATGGAGATCCCCTAACGTATCGGATCCTCTCTTTCTCGGACGGAGTTGTTGATGTATCGATCGAGGGCGACTCTCTGTTTGCTTCTTTCCTGGCGCTGGGTGAGGCTGCTATCTTGATCGAAGCTGCCGACCTCTTCGAGCAGACTGCCACGGCCAGCCTACAACTCTTCGTCCAGTCCAATGCCGTCCTTCGAACCCTCGATACCGAATTGCCCCTGCGATTCACCGTCGATCCCAACTATCCTCAGCCTTTCTCGAGCAGAACAACGATCGGGTTTTCCCTACCCTCTGACGTGAGGGTAACTCTGGATATTTTCGATTCCATCGGACGTCTGCAGGCTACAATAATGGATCGAGATGTGGTCGCGGGGCACCATCGGATCGATTGGATTCCGAGCGCTCTTCCCGCGGGTACGTACTATTATCGCCTCCGTGCCGGGGCGAAAATCCACCACGGAATGCTTGTCTACGTTCGGTGAAGGACGATATGAAGACGAATGTAACTAAAATTGTTACATTTAATGTCTGTTGTGGTAGCTTCTGCTTGCCTATGTTCTGACGAATACTCTCCGGCAATTACCCCCTATCGTAGTGTCCAAAGGATTCCTCTCCCGCATCCGCGTTCCGCACGTTTTTACGTTGCTTACCGGCGTCATCCTGTTCTCTTCGCTCTTGACCTGGGTTATTCCTTCCGGATCGTACGAACGGCAAACGATGCAGGTAGGGCAGCTTGAACGGAGCGTCATTATTCCGAACAGTTATGAGCAGGTGCCAAAGCACTATTCGCTTCATGGCATTCTGTCACCGGACGCACCGGAAGGACGTGCCAGTCCGGTAGGCCTCCAGGGTTTCTTGAGCGCCATACCCCGGGGAATGGAAGCTGCAGCCGATATCATCTTTTTCATCTTTGTGGTCGGGGGCGTTTTTGGAATCCTCTCTCGGACCGGAGCTATCGTAAGCGGTATACATCATCTGCTGAATCGCTTTCGAAACTCGGGACCGATGCTGACGATTATCCTCATGTCAGCTATTGCTGTGGGAGGCTCGACCTTGGGCATGGGAGAGGAGTTCATTCCACTCGTCCCCATTTTCCTCATCGTATCGAAAGAGATGGGCTATGATCGGGTGTTCGGTCTCGCGCTGGTGTTTGTTGCTGCAGAAACCGGCTTCGCCGCTGCAACGACCAATCCGTTCACCGTTAACGTCGCGCAGAGCATCGCAGAACTACCGCTGAATTCGCTGATGGGATTTCGATTGATATTTCTGGTTTGCAGCCTCGCTGTCGTTCTCACATACGTTCTTCGATACGGCGCCCGTGTCCGACTGGATAGAGCCAACTCCGTCATGCCCGACGACGCGTTCGAACTCGCAGAATCATCCGTAGAAATAGAAGCTTTCAATTCTCGTCACCGTCTCATCCTGATCTCGTGCGTCGCCATCTTTGCTTTCATCCTCTACGCTGTCCAGGCGCACGGGTGGTGGATGGCTGAAATGGGAGGCGGATTTCTGTTGATGGGCTTTGTGGCCGTGTGGATATCCGGCATATCGATTGCAGATGCCGCTCGCGCAATGGCTAGGGGGATGGAGGATATGGTAGTGGCCGCGCTTGTAGTGGGATTCGCACGCGGCGTCCAGGTTGTGCTGAGCGACGCCATGGTGTTGGACTCGATCGTGTTTTATGCCGCTCTGTTTCTGGAGAACTTTTCGACGTATGTAGCCGCAGCCGGCATGTTCTTTTTTCAGACCATTCTGAACTTTTTCATCCCGTCCGGCTCAGGTCAGGCTGCCGTTACCATGCCCATCATGGCCCCTCTAGCCGATGTTCTGGGCCTGTCCAGACAAGTCGCCGTCTTCGCCTTCACCTGCGGTGACGGCTTCAGCAACACCATCATTCCTACATCGGGTATTCTGATGGCGATGCTCGGCCTTAGCGGAATCCCGTACGAGAAGTGGCTAAAGTTTATGATACCTCTGTTTCTCCGTCTCGCCCTGCTGGCTGTCGTATTCCTGACTATTGCGGTCGCGCTAGATCTGTAATTGCTCCTGGTCTACACGATCCTCACTTACACCCCCATCCCATGCGCACGCTTTTATTTCTGCTTTCCTTCGCCACACTTGCTACCTCGTCTGTTGCCCAGGACGGACTGAAAATCTATATCTCCGCCGACATGGAGGGCCTCACGGGCGTCGTCACGGGTGAACAACTGGGTCCTAGCGGATTTGAATACGATCGGTTTCGACAGATCATGACCGATGAAGTCAACGCGACCATCGAAGCCGCTCGCGAAGCAGGAGCTACGGAATTTCTGGTGAGTGACTCGCACGGAAACGGTCAGAATCTCCTGATTGAGCAACTTCCTGAAGATGTGATGATCGTTCGCTCATGGCCTCGCGAACTTGGAATGATGCACGGAATCGACGAGTCGTTTGACGGGGTCATATTCATCGGGTATCACGCCAGCACATCGAACAGTGCCGGCGTACGCGCGCACACTAAATCAAGCGCCAACGTGACGGACCTTCAGCTCAATGGTGTTCATGTGTCCGAAGGAGCTTGGAATGCAGCCATCGCGGGCCATTTTGGGGTCCCGGTCATTATGGTCTCGGGTGGAGATGCGGCTGTCGAGGAGGTCATGCGAGTCGTGGGCGACATGGAGGGTGCCGTCGTGAAGTTCAATCACGGATTTCATTCGGCGACCACGTTGACCCCCGCTGCTGGACTGAAGGTTATTCGCAAAAAGACACGGGCCGCCATCGATCGCATCGATGATTTTGAGCCCTTCGTGCTGGACGGCCCTCCCGTTGTTCGCCTGAGTTTAAAACACTATCAGCCGGTTGAACTCCTGGCCTACCTTAGAGACGTCGAGCGAGTGGACTCCCACTCCATTCGCTATGAGGCCGGGGACATGATTGATGCCTCGATGTTCATCCAGTTCGTGTTGTCCTACAGCGTGTCAATAACACCTTGACCGGACGGTTAAGCTCGGTGCGGGTCTATGTACTTTTTGAACTTCAAGTACGCCGCGATCGTGACGAACTCGTTGATGATGAACAGCAGCCCGATGCCAATAATGGTCGTTGCTAGAAATTCTTTTGAGACCATCAAGTATTCGAGGGCTCCAAACACCGGACCCCACAGGATGTAGGGAAACAGGATCAGATAAAACGCGAACCAGAGCACTCTGCGCCTGTTCGCGATAGCCCGAAACGCTTTGATCAGCGGTGGAAGACAGACCAGCCAGATGATGATGATTACAGCCCAGTAGACGAGCGCAGTGTCGCCGAACAACGCTGCAGAAGCATAAAACTCGTCATTCATCTTGAAAAACGGTGATACCATCCGCTGCAAGGGCAGTTGGGCGAATATGACCGCAAATCCGAGGTGATGCAAGCACCGTCCTAAGCGCGCCCTACAGTCTGGTCCTCACAGAATCCACGGCGGCAAAGTACTTCCGCAGCGCTGATCCAATCGGGATGAGAATGGATGTAGAAGGCACAGAGATGACCATTACCGGCATCGTGGAAGACCTGCCGACGCAGTCTCACTTCATCTTCGACATGCTCGGTTCGTTTTCCGCGCTGGAGAGCACTCGTGGGGCGAGTGCTGATTGGAACTGGTGGTCGCTCAGCTACTACACCTACTTCAAGTTGCGCCCCGGAACGGATGTGGCCCAAGTGGAATCCCAGATTCGAGAAATGCCATCCCGATACATTGGCGATGAAGAATCCGACGCCGGATACCGGCAATTTCTGTATTTACAGCCGCTCGCAGATATACATCTGAACTCTCATTATCAATTTGAACTTGGGAATAACAGCCAGAAGGAGTACGTGTGGGTGTTTGCAGCCGTCGCATTCTTCATTCTGTTGATCGCCTGTGTCAACTTTATGAATCTGTCCACTGCCCGTTCCGCCGAACGCGCGAAGGAAGTGGGCATGCGCAAAGTGGCGGGCGCCAGGCTGAATCAGTTGGTCACCCAGTTTCTCGGGGAATCAGTCGTCATCACGCTCATCGCCCTTGTGGGATCGTTGGTTCTGATACAGATTTTACTCCCGTTTTTCAATGATCTCGCCTTCAAGTCGCTCTCTATTAATTATCTGGACCGCTGGCCTCTCTTGCTGACCATGATTCTCGGAGCGGTTGGTGTTGGGCTTCTTACCGGGCTGTATCCCGCTTTCGCGCTTTCTTCCTTCAAGCCGGTCGATGTCCTCAAGGGTAAATATTCACCGGGTTCGGGAGGCTCATGGACACGGCAAGCCCTGGTAGTATTTCAGTTTGGTATTTCGGTGGTCCTCATCATCGCAGCGGTGATCGCTCAGCGACAGCTGGGATACATGAGATCTGCGGACATGGGCTTCGACAAAGAACAGGTGTTGGTAATCAACGGGCGGAATAACAGCGTCTTTCAGAATCAGTTCGACTCCTTCAAGCAATCCGTATCGGGGGTTTCGGGCGTGGAAAGCGTCACGATGTCCTCGTCAATCCCGGGACGATACATGGATACGAACGTCGCTGCACGCCAAAGTGGAATGACCAAAGATGGACAGACTTTTTACTACATCGCGGTCGACTACGATTTTATCGATGCCTACGGACTCGATATCAAATCGGGAAGGGACTTCTCCTTGAATATGGGCTCTGACGACAGTCTCGCTTTTATCCTGAACGAAGCCGCCTACAAGGCGCTTGGGTGGCAAAATGCGGAAGAACCGATCGGAGAGGAAGTAACCAGGCAGTTCTCTGACACGCGTAACGTGATTGGTGTCGCTGGAGACTTTAATTATCAATCGCTGCAGTTCGCCGTCGAGCCATTGGTTCTGTACATACGGCCGGATTTGTACAGCTATGCTTCTGTGAAAGTGCGCACTGACGACGTCCAGGCCACGGTCGCTGGTCTGGATCAGGTCTGGAAGAGCTATTCGCCCGAGAGGCCGTTTGAGTACTTCTTCCTGGACGATGATTTTGACGGACAGTACCGGTCCGAAATACGCATCAGTAGTCTGCTGAACGTGTTTACCACCGTGGCCATCCTGATAGCCTGCCTGGGCCTGTTCGCCCTGGCGTCATTTGTCACGGAGCAACGACGAAAGGAAATTGGTGTGCGCAAGGTTTTGGGAGCGTCCACAATGGAAATCGTGACGATGCTCTCGTTTTCGTTCGCGAAATTGGTCTTGATTGCAGCCTTCATCGCGGTGCCGATCGCCTGGTACGTGGCCAGAAACTGGCTCGAAATGTTCGCGAACCGCATTTCAATTGGCTGGGAAATCTTCGTGATTGCGATCGTGCTCGCCATGGTAATTGCCATAGCGACAGTGTCGTGGCAATCGGTCAAAGCGGCTCTTGCCAACCCCGCCGTTTCGCTTCGATCAGAGTAGACCGTATCGGGACAAAGCCTTTCTTTCGCGTCGCCCGGCTCGAACCTACGTGCCGGATGCACCCTCCGGTTCTCGAATAGACTGGATAAGTTCTTGAATCGTCTTGTCTGGAGCTGGGAAAAACGGTGTGAGGCCGAGGGTTACTGAAAAGTTGATGGCCATTCCGACTACGCCAATTCCTTGCGGCCCAATTCCAAACGCCCATGATGACCATCCTCCGTATACACTTCCGAGGATGTACGTGGCGGTGAATCCAATCCCTGCGATCATACCGAACATCGCAGGATACGTGCCGACTCGTTTTGAGAAAATGCCTAGCACGATTGCAGGAAAGAAACTGGCTGCTGCGAGTCCAAACGCGAAGGCGACCACCTGGCTCACGAATCCGGGTGGGTAGATTCCCAGAATCCCGGCTATAATTACGGCAACCCCGATTACCACGCGACCGACAAGGAGCCGCTGTCTTTCTGTAGCTTTGGGATTGATGATGCGGTAATAGACGTCGTGCGCGACGCTCGACGAGATGACGAGCAAGAGGCCGCTCGCCGTAGAGAGCGCTGCTGCCAGCCCCCCAGCCGCCACCAGCGCGATGATCCACCGTGCTAGGCCCGCCATTTCCGGAGTGGCCAGTACGATTATGTCCTGATCGGGACCGACCAGGCCAGCCTGTCTCAGGACCGCCCTTCCATCCTGACCGCCAGATTCACCGCGGAGCCACTTCTCATGGTCGAAGCGGATCTCCGCTATTCGGGCTGCTCCAAGAGTTCCACTTCGGAAAAGTTCGTTTTCATCACTTCGATCGCCGCCGGTGTAGGAAAGGCGACCGTCCCCATCGTCCATCCACAGGATCAGTCCAGTCTCTTCCCAGCTGTGAAACCAGGCAGGCAACTGCTCGGTGGTCTGACCGCTCAGCCCTTCCAACATGGTGTAGCGGGCAAACGCGCCGATAGCTGGAGCAGTTAGATAGAGCAGCGAGATAAACAGGAGTGCCCAGAAAGCACTCCATCGAGCCGCCGCCACGTTTTTGACGGTATAAAATCGAACGATTACGTGAGGCAAGCCTGCCGTCCCCGCCATGAGCGCGAGGGTCACGCAAAACACATTCAGTTTATTCCACTCCCCTATAAACGGCTCGGTGTAAGAGGCAAATCCAAGGTCGGCGTGAATCTGATTCAGCTTCTCAAGAAGCATGGTCCCGTCACCTATCAATTCGCTTCCGAGGCCGATCTGCGGGATGGGTGTGCCAGTCAATTGCAGGCTGATGGCAATCGCGGGCGTTAGAAAAGCGGTGATCAGGACCCAGTATTGTGCCACCTGCGTCCAGGTGATCCCCTTCATTCCACCGAGCGTGGCGTAAACAAACACTATGGCTACCCCGACATACACCCCCACATTCACATCCACCTCCAGAAAACGGGAGAAAACAATGCCGACGCCGCGCATCTGTCCAGCCACATAGGTAAAGCTTATGAACACGGCGCAGACGACAGCCACGATGCGGGCCGCGTTGGATTGGTATCGATCCCCGATAAAGTCAGGTACGGTGTAGTGACCAAATTTTCGGAGATAAGGGGCGAGCAGCAATGCCAGTAAAACGTAACCGCCCGTCCAACCCATCAGATACATTCCTCCGGCGTATCCAAGGGTGGATATGAGCCCTGCCATCGAGATGAAGGAGGCCGCACTCATCCAGTCTGCGGCCGTCGCCATTCCATTGGCTATAGCCGGTATATCCTGACCAGCTACATAGAATCCTTTGGTGTCCGAGACTCTGGACCACCACGCAATAACCAGGTAGAGCGCAAATGAAACGCCGACGAACAGCGAGGTCCAAGCCTGAACACTCATGCTAGATCCTCCCGAGCGCCACCTGATTTCGTTCCCAAGGCTGGGTCAGCCAGGTCGCGATGGTACTGACGGTCGAGACGGTTCAGTAGAATGGCGTATACCAGGATAATCAACACAAAAACCACGATACTGCCTTGCTGCGCGAACCAGAAGCCGAGAGGATATCCTCCCAGATGGAATGCGTTCAGCACATCTGCAAACAAGATGCCCGCTCCGAGGCCGACTGCCGCCCAGACGAGAAGCAGGACGGCCATGATGGTCAGATTCTTCTTCCAGTACAGACTGATCGCAGCCTCGGCGCTTTTTTCGCGTTCGTCCGGGGAGTGGGGCATGTCGATGGGGGATTATCGATGCCGAATGTAAGCAATACCATGTTTCTAGCGCGAAGACGGATCGAAAAATCCTACATCCCGACCGAGGAGAGCGCGCCACGACCGGTTCGGCATTTTTTCTATTCGTCCGAAATCCTTGCCTCCAACTGAGAGGGCCTGATTTCTACCTCTGCCTTGTGCGTGTCGAAGAGGTCGCGCAATTGAGCTACTGTGTCTGGATTATCCGCTGCAACATCGTATTTCTCAGACGGATCCTCGTCAAGATTGAACAGCAACGGAGGATCGTGTTGAGTGCGTTCATTCTCACCCGAATACGCCCATTCGGTAATGAAATGAGCTTTCCAGGAACCGTTTCTAACGGCGTAGAGCTCCGCGCGCCGGTAGTAGAAAAATGACTGATGAACCGCTTCTGTTCCGTTACTCTTCAGGAGCGACACCAAGCTGCGGCCATCGATTATGCGGTCGCTTGGGGGCTCAATACCGGCCATTTCAACCGCTGTTGGAAACAGATCCATCGTCGTAGTAATCGCTTCTGTAACCAGGCCCGGCATGATCGTACCGGGCCACCAGGCAATAGCCGGCTCACGCATACCTCCTTCCCAGGTCATCCCTTTTCCGCCCCTGAGTAAGCCCGCCGAGCCTCCATGGGTATCATAGGCTAACCAGGGACCGTTGTCGCTGGTAAAAAAGACGAGCGTGTTTTCGGCAAGGCTGTTTTCCTCGAGAGCGTCCATGATTTGTCCCACGCTCCAGTCTATCTCTGTGATGACATCTCCGTAGAGGCCGCGCTTGCTGACCCCTTCGAACGCCTCGGACCGAAACAGTGGCACATGCGGAAGGTTATGCGCGAGGTACACGAAAAACGGTTCTTCGCGGTGAGCCCGAATAAAGCTCACGGCCTCCTCCGTATACCGCTTCGTAATCGTTCGTTGATCCGCCGGGCGCTCGATGATGTCGTTGTCTCGCATCAACGGCACGTTAAAGGATTGGTACTCCGGATTTCCGAAGAGCTGCTCTCTCGTTCCAGTTGCTACCCGGTCCATATCGTTCGAATACGGAATCCCGAAATACGTGTCGAATCCGTTTTGCGTGGGTAGATATTCGGGGCGATGTCCCAGATGCCATTTTCCGATGGCAGCTGTAGCGTATCCCTGTTCTTTGAGGGCTTCGGCTATCGTTACCTCATCAGCCGGAATCCCCAACTCAGAATCCGGAAAAAGGACGCGTCGATCGCCGGCCATTCCCGATCGCACGGGCAGTCGGCCCGTGAGCAGGGCGGCTCGGCTTGGAGTACAGACAGATGCCGCAGCATAAAACTGGGTAAACTTCATGCCTTCACTCGCCATTTCGTCGAGCCGTGGCGTCTGTATGGTCGGATGTCCGTAGACGCCAAGATCACCGTATCCAAGATCGTCTGCAAAAATAATGACGATGTTGGGCGGGTGCTCCTCAGTTGACCCGATCCCCTGGCTACAACCCACCCCGGATAGCAAGGACGCGACGATCCCTGCATAGAAAATGTTATAGAATCGACTCACTGATTGACGACCTCTCGTCCGATATTATCCTCGGAGTGCTTCCGACCAATCTACGGATTCGGGCTATTAGGGTCGACGAACGCGCTCAGCGGCCAGGAGGCTGTGAGTTGAGGTTAACAGCTTGTGGTCAGTTTGCCTCAAGTAATTCTTCAATATCCAGGGCCCGAGTGTACATCTGGAGATCCCCGTTTTCGTCTCGTGGCCAGTCTTCTCGGGGCCGATCGCAGTAGAGCTCGACGCCATTTCCATCGGGATCCCGCAAATAGAGCGCCTCACTCACGCCGTGGTCAGCGGCGCCCTCAAGTTGAATTCCTGAATCGACGAGATGTCGAAGAGCCTTCCCAAGCGCCGCCCTCGAAGGGTATAAGAAGGCAGTGTGGTACAGTCCCGTCGCGCCAAGTGGCGGAGGATCGCCTCCTTTCGATTCCCATGTGTTGAGACCGATTTGATGGTGGTACCCACCGGCGCCCAGAAACGCAGCCGTATCGCCGATTCTTTGTGTAACCTCGAAGCCCAGGACTCCTCTGTAAAATTCTATAGCCCTTTCCAGATCTGAGACCTTCAGGTGAACATGGCCCACCATGGTCCCGGGGTCGATTGGATTCTCCAACATTTTTCTCCTTCAGGCGGAACGCAGAAAGAGCCTCGGCAGGCCGTATTTCGACCCGGTGGCTCTTTTTTGCGTCGTGCTCACCTCAAAATTAACGCATCAGACAGGCTCGATCGCCCGATTCTAACCGGTGCATCGTTTTGTGGTCGAAAGGCTATGTTGCGTTACACCCGATATCGCGTTTTGCCCAGGCGCGAGCCGTCCCACGAAGGAGGAGAAATCGAAGTCATCTCTAATTGGCTTCACTTTCCTTTTCATGGGTGGCCATCACACTTCCGTCGGGATGGATAATGGATAGGCTTATCACCTCGCCCTCGGAGTTTCTGTCGAACAAAAACGATGGGAATTTTCCATCTATCGCTCCTCTGACCCGTGCACCAGGAGGAATCACCACTTCAAAGGTGTCGTCTCCGAGTTCCTTGAGTGTTGTGGGCATCGGCATTCCTTCCCGGTGGTAGGTTAGTGTTGAGTCAGACAACGAGATGATTCGACCAGCGTACGTACCGACGTACTCTTGGAGATCTGGTCTGCAATCTGACCCTGACTGGGCTGCTGCCAGGGACGACGTTCCGTATCCCGTTACGATCAGGGTTACGAGGAGAAGGCGCTTTAGTGGTCTAAAATTGTATCTTTTTACCATTAGTGTTCGTTTCATTTACTGGTTTCGGTTGTTGATGTGCTTCCGAATTTCAACAATAACCCTAAAGCCACATCGTTAACCTGACGAAAACCTCTCGCTTTCATTTCTTACATCTTTGGCCGGACCCATGTCAAACGAACTCCCATTCAGGCCTGATGACAGGCCTTTCAAGATCGCTGACGTATCTGTCGAGCCGCTCTTGAACCAGATAGAACGAAACGGATCGATTGTTCGAATTGAGCGGAAGGTGATGCTGCTCCTTCTACTGCTTGTGCAGAAGTCAGGCTGTGTTCTGACCCGGGCCGACATTTTGCATACGCTTTGGCCGGATTCCAGCTCGAATGACGAGGCGCTTACACAAGCCGCCTCGAAACTCCGGAGGGCGCTCGGTGACTGTCCGAAAGTCGGCGCGATCATTCAGACTATCCACAAGGTAGGATATCGACTAAACGGCCCTGTGACGTATTTCGAAAATGCTAAGCGCGCGTCCCGAGATCAAAGATTCACGGGTCCGGCACGCAGACCAATAAATAGTCAACGGCGGTTCATCCAACTCGCAATCGCTTCGATAGTGACCGCTCTCCTTCTCAACTTCGTGACCATCAGGTCCGGAGAATCCGATTCTGAACCGGGTGTTAAAATGGTCCGAATGGTGATTTCCCGTAGCGAGTGACGCCGAGCGCCCACCGTTCTCATCCGCGCTCACATACCAGAAAAGCCCCCGGCCCGGTACTGCGTACCGACCCGAGGGCTTTTGAGGTGACGGGCGGATTCGAACCGCCGTACAGGGTTTTGCAGACCCTTGCCTAGCCCGTTTCGCTAGGGCTCTAACTCGTTAGCCTCCAACAGCCTCGTGTGATGATGATGCCAACAGGTAATTGGTGTTTCATCAGTTCTGACAACAGTACGTTGTCAATCCAAACCAACTTAGTGCCTCAACATCAAAAAGTCATCCTAAACGATAGACCAGGACGAGGAGAGCTGATGGCCGTCTGGATGGGCACCAGCCTGAGACTTGTTTGGGTATATCCATTCCTCTCATTCGCCCTTCGAACCGCCTTGATAGAATCTGCAATTCCATATACCCTCGTTCCCAGATAACCGATGACGCCGATAGTGAATGGATCCCTACCCATGTCAGCGGAGCCCGAAATAACAGCACCTGCCACAACCGAACCGAAACCGATCGCTATTAGCGCGACAGCTTTGCCGCTCTCACCCGCGTAAAAATGACCCCCTCCAGGAATGAGGACTGAAAAGAGCACTGCGGTACCAGTTGTTTTGAAGCTCGGACGAGCTTGCTGTGCCATCAAAGGTATTGAGCTCGTTGCAATGATGATGATCAATAGAAACGCTTTGATATTCATCGTCTTCAGGATTTGAGTGTGCCGCAAGCTACAATAATGCGAACCACAAAGCAGGTGTAAGGGGGGTAGATCTGCCCGGTGATCCTTGGGCTACCCCCATCAGACATGCGCGCTGTTTTTCAGAACTCGTATTTCACAACGGCCAGCCAGCAACAGGC
>Ga0209554_1000402_pt1 | contig 36801 bp, 39 predicted proteins | sample MarorgKNORR_S2LV_5_FD_188221 | JGI IMG/M metagenome (GOLD analysis project Ga0209554, IMG submission 188221) | Marine microbial communities from the Southern Atlantic Ocean, analyzing organic carbon cycling - Bottom_A/KNORR_S2/LV (SPAdes) (version 2) | ecosystem: Environmental > Aquatic > Marine... | reverse complement strand
AAATATGAATATGCGATTGACCAGTGTTTACAATTACAGTGATGGATTTCGTGAAAATGTAAGCCAAAACATAACGGATTCTAATAAGCGGGAAGAAGCGTTCTCCCGAATGAAATTAAACTATAATCCGAGCAATCGTCTCTCCATTTTGGCTACAATTATTTATTCAGAACTTGAAAATGGATACGATGCTTGGGCGCCGGATAATAATACGGATTTCAAAACATATTCCAATGATAAAGGGGAAGACAGCCAGCAGACATATGGATATTCAATCCGTGGGGCCATGGATATTTCAGAAAATATTACTGTTACGAGTATTACGTCCTTCACAGAAACAAATTTAGTCCACGCCTATGATGGTGATTGGGCGGACAGTACTTATTGGCATGATAATCATGGCTTTGATCCGGCGGTAGAATATTGGTCCTATGAATTTTATGATAAGAATGAACGAAATCGTGCAAATCTCACTCAGGAAATTCGCTTGTCCCTGGGCTCCCTCATCCTGGGTGGATATTTCAAACATTTGATCGAACAGGATGAGGCAACAGGCTATTTATTTGGCGGTGTGGCAACGGATGCAACCAGTCATTATGATTTCCAGGCCACGGCAGGGTATGCCCAATATGGTTTGGATCTAGCATCATCAGTCAAATTGAAAGCGAATGTCCGGTATGAAAAAAATTCCATTATTTATGATGGCGCATCCCAGGGATTAAATGATGTTTGGGAAAAAATATTTCTACCACCCATTCACTTTGATATCGATCATTCCATGTTGGGATATCGAGCATCTTTACATTATTTAAAAGATGAATTCACATCCTACTATGGTTCTATCTCTCAAGGGTATAAATCCGGTGGTGTGAATCAACAGCCTTATCTCGAAGATGAGTTTCGTCCCTACGATCCTGAATTTTTGAAAAATATTGAAATTGGATTTAAACGAACTACAGATAATTACCGATCGGAATTAACAGCTTTTTTAAGTGATCGCAAAGATGGGCAAGTCTCTTTTTCAATCCAGGCAGTAGAAGGCGATCCCAATAGTTTTCTTTATTATACCGGAAACGCTGGAACCGGTACGATTCGGGGTATTGAATGGGAACACCAGCAAGAGGTACTGCCAACATTGCGATTAAATACATCAGTTGGGTATTTGGACTCTTGGGTTGAAGGCTCAGAGTATGTGATCCACCAAGGATCAGGAATTGATTTTAAGGGTCGAGATGTAGCTATGGCACCAAAAATTACCGGCGCAATCGGAATGATGTTTGAAAATGAATCTGGCATGTTTGCCTCAGCTCAAATGAGCTTTAAAGATGAATATTATTTTTCCGATAGTCATAACCAAAAATCAGAACCCTATTCTTTATTGAACCTGACGCTTGGGAAATCCTTTCGGAAAATCACGGCAACATTTTGGATTCGGAATGCACTGGATGAAAGATACACGACCCGCGGATTCTATTTTGGTCTAATACCGCCGGATTACCCCGATCAACTTTGGAAAAGCTTTGGCGATCCAAGACAAATTGGTATCACCCTTGATTATACTTTCTAAAGATGCAACATGGTTGAATAGGCAATCAGGTATTGTCCTGAATAATAGGTAAACAGGATGATTCCTTCAGCCACATAGAAGGGAGATTTGAATTTGTTCCACCCAAGCACGCCATCGGAAACCATGAATAAAGTCGCACCGATTGCTCCGATTATGGCTGGTGTTGATTGAAGGGCTTCGAATCTGCCGAATGCGGTGATGCCCATTCCCGCAATCACTGTAATATAAACCAAAACTGGTATCTTTAATTTTCCTGCACTAGGATAAAGTTGGGAGACCATCCCTATAACTAATATAATGATGATTATTATTGGAAGAATAGGGATGGACCAATCGTCAGAAAGAAATCCCACCATATACCAAACATGACCTGTGAGAAAGCTAAAGAGTCCCGATTTGAATTGGGATGGGAAGAGTAAAAGGAAATCACCGAGGATGGAAAAACAAAGCCCGGCCAAAATTGCTCTTGTGTAAAGATTGGTTTGGTAATCTCCTAAAACTGCAATCCAAAAGATCAATAATAGAATTGGGAGCAGTTTAAATAATCGATACAATTTGTTTGGACTTGTGTACTTTGACACGATAGCCAAACCGGATAGAACAATAAATATTAAATTTGATTGAATTTCCACGACGAAAAACTACGATAGTTTTGTATCATAAAATCTCTAGAATCTAAAATGACTTTTCACATTTACTTTAGGGAAAGAATTAACCTAATTTCTCGGGCTATTTTCGATTCGGAAACACATGTTTGGTCACATCACAGAACGGTTTGAATCTATTCTTCGAAATGTTCGGGGTCTGGGTAAAATAACTGATAAAAATATCAATGACACCGTTCGGGAAGTTCGACGGGCATTGTTAGATGCAGATGTGAACTTCCAGGTGGCGAAATCTTTTGTTAAAACTGTGCAAGAGAAAGCACAGGGGACAAAGGTTTTGAAATCGGTAAAACCGGGTCAGCAATTCGTGAAAATTATTCGCGATGAATTGGTTGCCCTTTTGGGCACAGATTCAGAAGGTCTGGTCTTGAAGAATAAACCAGCAGTTATTTTATTGGCTGGGCTTCAAGGATCCGGAAAAACAACCACAGCTGGGAAACTAGCCTATCGGTTGAAAAAATCCGGGAAATCGGTTTTGATGGTTGCCGCTGATGTGTACCGTCCAGCAGCCGTCCAGCAGTTGATTTCTGTGGGGCAACAAGCTGATGTGGCAGTATACGAAGAAGGAACCGGTGATCCGCTGGCGATTTGCAAACGGGGGATCGAAGAAGCACGATCTTTGAAAAATGATGTTGTAATCCTGGATACAGCTGGGCGACTCCATGTAGATGGCGAAATGATGACAGAAATTCAACAAATCGCTGATAGGGTTGATCCTGATGAGATCCTTTTTGTTGCAGATGGAATGACGGGCCAAGATGCTGTGAATTCAGCCCAAGCTTTTCATGAAGCACTTCCTTTATCGGGTATTATCCTGTCAAAAATGGATGGTGATACTCGAGGCGGTGCGGCAGTTTCAATCCGTGAAGTGACGGGCAAACCCATTAAATTTATCGGAACATCTGAAAAATTAGATGGGTTGGATATATTTGATCCAAAAAGAATAGCAGATCGAATCCTTGGATTTGGAGATGTGGTCTCCATCGTAGAAAAAGCGCAGGATGTTTTTGATGAAGACCAGGCAAAGGATTTCCAGACTAAACTGGTAAAGAACACTTTTGATCTGGATGATTTCAAAATGCAATTACAACAAATGAAAAAAATGGGTTCCATGAGTCAGATTATTGGTATGATGCCTGGCATGAACTCAAAAGCTTTAAAACAATTGAATATGGATGATCGTCAAGTCGGTTGGACTGAAGCGATTATTAATTCTATGACGCCGGGTGAACGTCAGCGACCGGAGATCATTAATGGCAGTCGCAGATTGCGGATCTCTAAAGGAAGTGGACGACCGGTTCAGGAAATAAATGCCCTTTTGACTCAATTTTCTCAAATGAAGAAAATGATGAAAAAAATGGGAAAAATGAAAAACATGAAATTACCTGGAATGGGTGATTTTGGAAGATTTAACTAAGGAGATACAAGTTGGCGACGAAAATAAGACTGAAACGAATAGGACGTCGAAATAGACCTTTTTACCGGATGGTTGTAATGGACTCACGGAATCGCCGTGATGGTGCTGCAATTGAAGAATTGGGTTGGTTCAATCCTATTGATGCAGAACATTCATTTAATCTAAAAGGTGAAAGAATAATTCATTGGTTAGGTGAAGGCGCACAGCCCACCGAAGCTGCACAAAAATTATTACGCCGTGCCGGAATTGCTCACCAATGGCATTTGATGAAGCAAGGCCTGGATGAAGCCCAGATTGAAAAAGAAATAAAAAAATGGGAAATGAACAGGGAAGATGTACAAAATGCACGTGCGGAACGCGCTGAAAAGAAAGCAGATGAAAAAACCAAGGTTGTTGCTTCAGAAGTTGTAGAAGAAGAAGTGGTCGATGAAACATCCTCAGACGAAACTGTGGAAGATGCACCAGCAGATGAATCTGTTGAAGAAGAAACGCCTACAGAAGAAACATCCAAAGAAGCTGAACCTAAAGGAGAACCTTCAACAGTTGAAGAATCACCTCCTGCAGAAGAAGCTTCTGAAGAAAGCACAGATGAAACTGAAAGTGATGAAGAATCAAGTGAAGAACCTGCAACTGAAGAGGAATCTTCCGGTGATGACGAATCTACCGAGCCCAAAACTGAAGAGGCTCCTGTAGAAGAAGAAACCGAGGCTGAAGAGGAAACGCCTGCTGATGATTCTGACGAAGATGCTGCTGAAGAATCCACTGAGGACGAAACATCATCTGATGAGACTGATGAAGACTCAGCTGAAGAAACCACTGAAGAAGCAGAGCCGGAATCCGATGATAGTGCTCCTGTAGAAGAAACTAAGGAAGAAGAAGCTCCTGAAGAAAATACAGATGAATCAGAAGGCGCCGAAGAATCAAGTGAAGAATCTGCAACTGAAGATGAACCTTCCGGTGATGACGAATCTACCGAATCCGAAACTGAAAATGATGCTTCAGAAGTTGTAGAAGAAGAAGCTAAAGATGATTCAAGTGATGAAACACCGGCAGAAGAATCTGACGATGAAACATCCAAAGAAGACGATGATAAAAAGACTCCTTCAGAAGAAGATTAAGAATTTTCCGAATTTATTAGTCAATAAAAAAACGGAGGATGCTATGTTAGAGTTCATTGAACAAGCCATAAAGCTCCTTGTGGATAAACCGGATGAGGTAAATATTGAAATTGTTGAAACAGAACAAAGACTTATTTACGAATTAACCGTCGGCGAAGGTGACTATGGAAAAGTCATTGGAAAAGGTGGACGGAATATTTCGGCACTCCGGACATTGGTTTTTGCGATCAATGCAAAAGAAGGTGGTAAAAGAGCACGATTGGATGTTATTGATTAAATGAAAAACCGCGTTCATCCCATTGCAACGATTACCACAACTTCCGGACTAACCGGAGATGTGCGGTTGCGACCTTTATCCCGATATTTCGATGATTATATAGAAGAGAAACAACTTATGTTGGGATTTTCGCCTGATACATCTGAAGATGTTCGTCTTGAGATAGTAACAGGAATGGGAAAAAGGAGACGATTTAAATTCGAAGGTGTTAATACGGTCTCTGATGCTGCGAAAATTGTGGGTCAAACCATTTATATCGAAGCATCGAAAGAAGACCAAATTAACATGATTGGAAAAGATTTGTTGGGCTATGAGGTCTTTGCAGAATCGGGAGATCTTGTTGGCATCCTGAAAGATGTAATGTGGCTTCCACATAGTGATGTTTATGTGATTACTTATGGAGAAAAGGAATTTTTAATTCCTGTAATTCCGGAAGTAGTTAAAGGTATTAATCATGAACAAGGTGTGATTGTGATTTCGCCCATGGAAGGTTTACTGGATTGATCCAAATAGCAGTCATAACGCCGGTACCCGAAGTTATTGACACCCTGATCCAAAACAGTATTCTTCGGAAAGCTGTGGAGAAAAATGTGGTTGAATTCCACATTGTGAATCTCCGGGATTTCGGGAAAGGGAATTATCGGCAGATTGATGATACACCATTTGGCGGAGGTAGTGGTATGGTTTTAATGGCAGAACCACTTTTTAAAGCCATTAATCATGCTATGGATTTGGTCGGTGGACCTGAAAATGTGCAAGTTATTTATCCATCACCCCAAGGGAAAACATGGGATCAGGATTGCGCTGAAGAGACCAGCCAACAAGAAAAGCTTATTGTCATTTGTGGACATTACAAGGGAATTGATGAACGTGTCATGGAGAAATATGTGACGCATGAGTATTCCCTGGGTGATTTTGTCATGACCGGTGGTGAGATTCCTGCCATGGTGATGCTGGATAGTACAGTTCGGCTCATCCCAGGAACACTCAATAATCTGGACTCGGCATTAACGGACTCCTATTCGCAGGATCTGTTAGATCATCCGCATTATACTCAGCCACGTGAGATCGATGGGATGGAAGTCCCGGAGGTCTTATTGGGCGGACATCATGCAAAAATTGAAACCTGGAGACAGGATCAAAAAGAGAGACGGACTCAAGAAAAGAAACCGAACCTCTGGAAAAAATTTGAAAAATTGAAAGAATCGGAGAAAAATCATGCATAAAGTAGTAGAAGCAACGAAGGAATTTTTAAAAACGGATATTCCTGACTTTGGATCAGGGGATACGGTTGCAGTGGATGTACGTGTTCGTGAAGGAAGTAAAGAACGGGTACAGCGTTATGAAGGTGTCGTCATTGCACGTCATGGCGGAACGAGTCTGGATGCAACCTTCACAGTTAGGAAAGTAACGAATGGAATTGGCGTAGAAAGGATCTTTCCACTTCATTCACCTATGATCGCTTCTATTGATGTGAAGCGTCGTGGAAAAGTTCGTCGTGCAAAACTGAACTACCTGAAAGACATTGTCGGCTCAAAAGCCGCCCGAATAGAAGAAAAACGGTAGTTACTTTTTTTAAAACGATTAAAGCCCCTCCGGAAGCGAAAGTTTGCGGCAGGGGCTTTTTGCTATGAATAAAGAAAATAAAATAATCATGAGTGTTACAGCCTTTTCACATTTGGCTGTACATGCGCAAATGATGGTCTTTCCAACATTGATGCTTTTATTTCATCATGAATTTGATTTAGGATTGGATACATTGGGAGTCATGGCTACGGCAGGTGCATTCATGTTTGGTGTGGGTGCAATTCCAGCAGGATATCTTGAAGGGAAATTGGGAGGACGAGCCTTACTCTTGATCTATCAGATTGGATCTATTATTGGCGGACTGGGTCTCATATTTGCAAAGAACCCTGTGCAAATGACGATTGGATTAGCCATTTTAGGATTAGCATCCAGTATATACCATCCCGCTGGACTCACAATCCTTTCCCGTCGTTTAACAAATTTAAGTAAAGGTATGGCGATTCATGGTGTAGCTGGTTCCATTGGATTGGCCATGGGCCCTCTATTTGCCGGAGTAGCAGCTGAATTTGGGAGTTGGCGGGACTCTTATCTGATTTGGATCATTTTACAGGTCATTCTCGTATTTGTGACTTTTTTCATGATTAAAAGACGGAATAAACCCATTGAGAATGAACCCAAAAAACAAATATTTGAAATAACAGAAAAACGATCCATTGTCCTTTATTATGTTATGTCGACAGCATTGGGATTTTCTTTTGGTGGATTCACCACATACATGCCCACATTATTTGGATCTCAAACCACAGGTGTTTTTGCGTTATTGCCAGAAACCTTGAAAGCAGGGTTTTTCACAACATTGGTATTTACATCGGGGATTTTGGGACAAACCATTGGTGGCTATATTGGAGATCGATATAGAAGATCATTCCTTTTATTTTGGATTATTATTTTAAATATGCCATTTTTATTCCTGATGGGATATACCAGCGGGTATGGATTACTCCTATCCAGTATTTTATTAGGTATCGCATTTTTCATGAATCAGCCTATATCAAATGCCTTATTGGCTGATCTGACCCCCAGTTCACATCGCGGCATCGGCTACGGAATTTCATTCTTTTTAAGTTTCGGGATTGGCGGAATTGCACCGGCTGTGTGTGGATGGATCACCAATGAATATTCGATTGAAATGGTTTTCCCCTTTATGGCAATTAGTTTAATTCCCGCTGTTATTGCCGGGTGGTTTTTAATGAAGCAAAAAAATCAAACTGCTTGAACTGAAGGATGATTCGTTAGAACTTCTTGCCCCTAATTATGAAAACGACCCTGAAAGACTGCCCATCTGTACATCAAGTTCTACTTGAGATAAGTGGGCATAACCGATTACATGAAGATTATATAAAGTATATTATTAATTTAGAATTATCAAAGATCAGGGTAAATATAAAGAAAGGGATATTTTCTAAAACAAAAGAAGAATTATTGAGCCATATTGTATCTCAGGTCTTATTACAATCAGCGCCGAAACTTGTTAATGTAATAAATGGAACTGGGATTGTACTTCATACCGGTTTTGGTCGCGCACCCTTTCGTGGTAAACAATTAAAAAATCTTGCCGATCGCCTAGACGGTTATGCTAATCTTGAATTTGATCTGGAATCCGGGAATCGCGGTGATAGGCAAACCATAATACAGGATCAATTAAGTTCCATGTGTGGCGCAGAAGCAGGAATGGTGGTGAACAATAATGCTGCTGCCGTTTTTCTCGCATTGAACGAAATGGCAGGAGGCGGAGAAGTGATCTGCTCCCGGGGGCAAATGGTGGAAATTGGCGGCTCTTTCAGGATTCCCGATATTATTGAAAAAAGTGGCGCAATCCTGAAAGAAGTGGGCACCACCAACCGCACCCATTTGAAAGATTACGAAAAAGCCATTTCCAAAAAGACGAAATTAATCTTATGGGTCCATACCAGCAATTATGTGGTCAAAGGATTTACAAAAGAAGTTTCTTTGGCTGATCTGGTCGTTCTTGGGAAGAAACATAAGATTCCCGTCATGGCAGATTTGGGAAGCGGTGCTTTGCTTGATATGAATCAGTTGGGCCTAGCGGACGAAATTCCGGTGAAATCCATTGTGAATTCTGGACCGGACATTACATCATTCTCAGGAGATAAACTCCTGGGTGGACCGCAATCCGGACTCATGGTAGGACGCAAGAAATGGATCAATGCTTGCAAGAAAAATCCACTTTATCGTGTTTTAAGATGCGATAAGGTTACGATTGGACTTCTAGAAGAAACGTTACGGTCTTATCGATCCCAATCATTCTCTAAAGATAATCTTTCTCTTACCATGCTCACCACATCGCGGAAAGTATTAAACACCCGTGGACAAAAGATTTTGGATTTATTGACAAAAAAAATAATTAAAGATCTGGGAATTTCACGAGTGAATTCTGAAGTTGAGGCAGGAAGTGGTTCTTTGCCAGAGGAAAAGATTGAAAGTACTGCTTTGTCATTTTCCCCCAAAAAAGGGAAAGCAAAGGATTTGGCAAAAGCATTCCGTTGTGGATCCATTCCCGTTGTTGGATATATCCAAAAAAATACATTTTATATTGATCTGAAAGCCGTATTGCCTTCTCAAATAAAACGGCTCTCAACTGCGATTCAGGAGGTTTAACCATGGCACAGGTTGTGGTGGGGACAGCGGGTCATATTGATCACGGTAAAACGTCTCTGGTTAAAGCCTTAACCGGGACCAATACAGACAGGCTCGCCGAAGAGAAAAAACGGGGTATGACGATTGATCTCGGGTTTGCTTATCTCACCGAATCCATTACCATTATTGATGTTCCCGGTCACGAAAAATTTATTCGAAATATGGCTGCCGGTGCAGCAAACATCCATTTTGGATTGTTGGTGATTGCTGCGGATGATGGTGTGATGCCCCAAACTCGTGAGCACCTGAATATTTTGACACTCTTAGGCGTGACGAATGGAATCGTCGCCTTGACCAAAACCGACTTGGTGAATGATGATGAATGGCTGGATTTGGTTGAACTGGATATTTCCGAATTATTGGAGGATATAGGTTTTGATTCCATTGCAATCCACCGAATTAATAATTTGACTGGTGAGGGTGTTGAAGGACTGAAATCAGATATTTTATCTATGGCTGAAAATTATCAATCCACATCATCATCGCCGCAATTTAGACTGAATGTGGATCGTGTTTTTTCAAAAACCGGATTTGGAACCGTCATAACTGGAACCGTCCAAAATGGTTCTGCCAAAAATGGGGATGAAATTGAGATTCTACCCTCGGGAATAAAAACAAAAATTCGTGGGTTGCAAACCCATGGTGGCGCAACGGTTTCTGTAATTGCAGGCGATCGTGCTGCATTAAACCTTGCTCATGTAAAATCGTCTGATCTAACCCGTGGGACCGTTCTTGCCACCCCGGATTGTCTGCTGTCAACCAACCGAATATTGGCAAATATTTCTATGACAAATTCAACAGAATGGATCATCAAGAATAAACAACGTGTACGTTTCCATATAGGAACCTCAGAGATCCTGGGACGAGTCACAGGGAAAAAATTGGAAAAAGGTCAATCTGGAAATGTTATTATCGATCTTGAGTCACCGGTTGCTGTAGCCATGGATGACCGATTTGTGGTCCGATCTTATTCTCCCATGGATACAATTGCAGGCGGATTGGTGATTGATCCAAAACCACTAGGGAAATGGTCAATGTTGCGACAGCGCTCCGAGAATCTTCCAATCGATCCTAAAAAACGATTTGGTTATTTGATCGATGAAGATTGGAAAATTCCTAAAACGAAAACGAATTGGCAGTCGCTATTTTTTATATCTAATTTAATTTTGGATGAATGGATCATTGATTTACACATAATGGAATCTAAGAGTGGGATTCTTTATTCAGAATCTGGATTAGACAGGGGAAAGAAAGATTTAAAATCTTATTTTGATGAATCTTATGAAAATAATCCATTTCGGACTGTCCTGAGTTCCGACGGTATTTTAAACCAACTCAACTGGTCGGAAGCCTGGTTTGAGATTGTTATGAAAACAATGTTGAAAAATGACAGTATATGGGAAGAAAAAGGCGGATTCTCTCTCTCAGGATATAAACCTGAATTTTCTCAAAAGGATATAGAAGAATTGGGAAAAATTGAATCCATTCTAACACAATCCGGGTTTGAGCCGATCTTACTAAAAGAGATCACAGAAGCATCCAGATTCAAGCCCAAACGGGTGGGAGATCTGATTCATTTGTTATTTGCTCAGGGAAAAGTGGAAAATCTCGGGAATAACTTTTGGCTAAACCGTTCCAATCTTGATAATGTTATTCAAGATATTCGTGATTATTTCAACTCTAATGAGCAGTTAGCTGTGGCAGATTTTAAAGAGATTACAGGATTATCCAGAAAAACGGCCATTCCACTACTGGAATATTTGGACAAGAAACATTTTACCGTTCGGCAAGAAAATATGCGCTTAAAAGGAGATGCATTGAATGGGTAAAGATGTGGTGGCACAAACACCGGTAATGAAGCAATTTCTGGAAGTGAAATCCCAGTATGAAGATACGCTGGTTCTTTTCAGGATGGGTGACTTCTACGAAACATTTCTGGAAGATGCGGAAATTACAGCCAAGGTCCTTGGAATTGTCCTGACCAAACGGGCCAATGGAAAAGCTGCCAGCGTTGCTTTGGCGGGATTCCCATATCATTCCTTGGATAATTATCTCCCAAAATTGGTAAAAGCGGGATATCGTGTTGCCATTTGCGAACAAGTAGAAGACCCAAAATTGGCCAAGGGAATCGTGAAGCGGGAAGTGATTGAAGTTGTAACACCCGGAACTCTCATTAGCGACCAGGCATTGAGTAAAAAATCCAATCGGTATATTGGGTCCTTGACCTTTGAAAAGAATTATACCGGATTTGCGTTTTTGGATCCATCCACAGGAGAATTTCATATCGGTGAATGTCCTGCTGATCAATTAAAAGATAATATATTAAAATTTTCTCCCAGTGAAATGATTTTGGGAGAAAATATTGTTTATTCCACCACAGAATGGTACCGAGAATTTCGTCCATTTATTACACAGATCGAAGATTGGATATTTGATCAGGATACGTCATATCGGGCATTGACCCAGCATTTTAATCTTAAATCTTTAAAAGGATTCGGGTGTGATGATTTGAAATTAGGGATCACTGCTGGTGGTGCTTTGTTGCACCATATTAAATCCAATTTGAGTTCAAATCTCGATCACATTTCTAAAATAGTTCCAATTTTGAATGAAGGCTTTATGGGGTTAGATGGATTTACAATTCGGAATCTAGAAGTCTTCCAAAGTTTATCCACCCAAGGAACCCATGGAACATTGGTTGATTGCATCGATCAAACCCAAACGGCAGGCGGGGGCCGGCTACTTCGACGGTGGCTCCATTATCCACTGACTAACATTAAAAAGATTAATGGACGTTTAGATATTGTTGATGCTTTTTCCAAAAATACCAGACTCTTGAAATCTATTCGTGAATCTTTGAGCAAAACAGCTGACTTGGAGCGTATCCTTGGAAAAGTTAACCATGGGAAAGCATCGCCTCGAGATGTGATTGGAATCGCCCTTACCTTGCAGAAAATCCCAGAATGGCAAAATGAATTAAACTCAGCTGATGACAAAAACCTGGCATCACTGGCAAAATCATTTATGGATACAAGTCCCATCACTGAAAAAATATTATCCATAATCAATGAAGATACGCCGGTGCAGATCAAAATGGGGAATATCGTTTGTACAGGTGTGGATAGTGATTTGGATGAATTGCGGATTTTGCTTCATTCCGGAAAAGAATGGATAGACAATTTTCAGAGTTCGTTGCGAGAAGAATTGGACATCTCAAAACTCAAGGTGGGATTTAATAGGGTTTTTGGCTATTACATCGAAGTAACAAAGGTGCACCAGGATAAAGTCCCGGAATCATTTATTCGGAAGCAAACCCTCGTTAATTCAGAACGCTATATCACCGAAGAATTAAAAGAATATGAAGATAAAATTCTCAATGCTGAAGAAAAAATATTTACAATTGAATCCAATATTTTCTCCGAATTATGCCAATTCTTACTCGGGGCCATTTCTGATATCCACACCAATGCAAAAGCAATCAATCGTATGGATCTTTTGCTTGGTTTTTCTGCAACTTCATTAAATCAAAATTTTGTTCGTCCGGATTTGACAAATAAACCTGAATTGGAGATAAACCAGGGTCGTCATCCTGTGGTTGAACAATTACTGCCATCCACCGAAAAATTTATTCCCAACGATCTTTCCATCGATTCTAAAATCAATCAGATCCATTTAATTACGGGACCCAATATGGCAGGGAAATCCACTTATTTAAGACAAATTGGTCTCATTGTACTCATGGCTCAGATAGGCAGTTTTGTCCCGGCCAAATCAGCAAAAATTGGAACTGTAGATAGGTTGTTTACCCGAGTGGGCGCCAGTGATAATCTTGCCGGTGGGGAAAGTACCTTTTTGGTTGAAATGAACGAAGCAGCCAATATTTTAAATAATGCAACAAATAAAAGTTTAATTCTGTTGGATGAGATTGGCCGTGGAACAGCCACATTTGACGGACTTTCACTAGCTTGGGCTATCACAGAGTATCTTCACGATACCGATGGAATTGCAGCCCGAACTTTATTTGCAACCCATTACCATGAATTAACAGATCTGGAATCACTTTTGGAAAGGGTTGAGAATCATCATGTGGAAGTGAAAGAATTTGGAGATAAAATAGTTTTTCTTCGGTCCATCGCAAAAGGGTCCGTTGATAAGAGTTATGGGATTCACGTGGCCCAAATGGCAGGATTACCTAAATCTGTGATTCATCGTGCAACAGAGATCTTGAATCATCATATCCAGCAATCTGCGGAAAAAGGTGGAACTTCTACACCGCCGCAGCCATCCAACCAAATAACACTGTTTCAGGAACAGGAATTAAAATTGCGTAAAAAATTAAATGAGCTGGATGTGAATTCCATGACACCCCTGGAAGCACTTAAAACATTAGATGAGATCAAAAAAGAACATGGATTGTAGGATGACCACGAAGACACGAAATTATTTTCTAGGCTTATGTTTGTTGAGCATGGGGTATTCAGAAGGTTTTTGGGTGAATTATGGTTGGGAGCTTTTCGAACATGTAACGGATGCTAGAACTGCATCCTTAGGCCAAGCAACATCTGCCTATAATTTTGGATCACCTGTATCCTCATTAATAAATCCAATTTTTTCCCTAGCTCCGATCCAAAATGTGAATGTAACCCATCAATCCCGATTTGCTGGTATCTTGAATAATGATCTTGTCGGATTCCAGATTCAAAGGAAACAAAATCCAATCCAAATCAATATCCTATACGAAGGTATCGGGCAGATCCCGGATACAAGAAATATGCTTCTTGATTGGGGGAATGATGGGCAATTTGGTACCAATGACCCGGGCGAAGGGAATGGCATTTTGGATGAAGGCGAACGCTTGGATGCAGATCAACTTCGCTTTTTCAGCCAGCATCAAGTGGGGATACATGCTGCGTTTAATCATATTCTACGAAAAATGCCAATTGGTATTGGTGTAAAGATTCTATCTTATTCTTTAGATAGTCATTTTGCTTTAGGCGTTGGAATTGATCTGGGAATCATGAAAAAGATTAATGAAACGAATATTGGCATTGTGGCACGAAATCTTCCTGCATCCGGACTTATTTGGGATAATGGAACCGTCGAGGGAACAACACCAACTGTTTCTGTGGGTATCCACCAACCGTTAGAGTTGACAAAAATCCCTGTGAAACTTCATTCTATGTTTAATCTGGACATTTCTACGTCCAATCGTCATTTGGATTCACAATTAGGACTTGGGCCCTTTTCTGTGGATGGCTCATTCGGAATTGAAGGAATTTATAAAGATAAACTGTTTATTCGATTGGGACGAAATTCTGTGAATAATTCAACGGGTGGATTGGGAATACAATGGGACGGATTCGGTATTGATTATGCATTTTTGTCATCCAGTTCTTCCGATGGTTTAGGGAATCATCATCTCATATCGTTGAATTTTTCAATGGATTGGGTGAAATCTAAACTTGTGGATTAATCGTTCAACTAATCTTTATTCTAGAGCAAAAATTTTATATTGTTTTGCCCATCATCCTTCTTGGATAATATTCACCTAAATTCGTAATTTCCCAGACTTTACCCCTATATGAAATTATGATTAAAAGTATGACAGGATTTGGCCGCGGTTCTGCCGGCAAAGGCCCCAATAAGATTGATGTAGAAATACGGACAGTTAATTCAAGGTTTCTCGAAATGAAAATTCGTGGATTTAATATGGATCCCAATCTGGAACATAAAGTTCGAAATGCACTTGAAAAATCTCTTCATAGGGGAAATGTCCAAGTACGATTTGATTTTTCAGCGGTGCCAGATACAAAAAAATTGAGCTTTAATCGGGAACGGTTTGAAACTCTTCAGGAAGTCATAAAAACTATTCATGTAGACTATGGTCAACGAATTAATCTAAGCGATATTATTTCAATTAATGATCTTCTTTCAAGTGATGAACCAGAAAAAGTAAAGCCAGGCATCATTATAAAAGCACTGGACCTTGCTATAAATCAGGTAAACGAAATGCGTGAAAAAGAGGGGCATCAGATTCAAAAAGATATATTGGCTCGAATGGAATTACTTCAAAAAAGAATTTATGAAGTGGGTGAAATTTCCGGTCGTTTTAGTGTAGAGAGACAGTCCCAAATGCGGGAAAAGATCTCGGAATTGTTGGATGGGGAAGCGTTAGACGAAACTCGTTTGATCCAGGAAGTTGCTTTTTTAGCTGAACGGGCGGACGTAACCGAAGAGATTGTTCGTTGCAAAAGTCATTTTACACAATTGTCATCCTATTTCGCTCAGGAAGAACCTGTGGGTAAACGAATCAATTTTTTAATTCAGGAGATTGGTAGGGAAGTAAATACCATTGGGTCTAAAAGCCCACAGACTGACGTAACGAACCATGTGATTGAAATAAAAGCAGAATTAGAAAAAATTCGTGAACAAGTTCAAAATATCCTTTAATGATAAATTTAATTACTATATCAGCACCATCCGGGTCGGGAAAAACGACACTTTGTAAAGCATTGCAGAGGGTAATGCCTGCAATTGAATGGTCAACATCTTATACCACTCGAGAACAAAGGAGTATTGAATTTGATGGAGTTGACTATCATTTTATTTCTCATGATGAATTTGAAGATCTAATTCTAAATCAAGAATTAGCTGAATGGGAAAATGTTCACGGCTTTTATTATGGCACGCCAAAATCGACATTAGAAAATGCCATCGAGAATGATAAAATAGTTTTATTAGAAATGGATGTAAAAGGTGCAATTCGAATTAAAGAATTGTACCCAGAAAATTCCTATTCTATTTTTATAATTCCCCCAAGTATCATACATTTAAGGGAAAGATTAAAAAAGCGTGGTACCGATTCGGAAAAACGAATCGAGATCCGCCTCCAAAGATTCCAGCAAGAAATGGAATATAAAGAAAGGTTTGACCATGTCATGATTAATGAGAATCTTGATGAGGCAACCCAAGAATTAATCAGTGTAGTTAACGAACTAAAAGAAGGAGTCCTAAATGGGTCTTAAAACAATACCTTTTCGTGAAATAGAAGAAAAAGCAGAAAATATGTATGAAGCTGTGGCAGCAATGTCGGGTCAAGCTCGTCGTGAATTAGATGACCGTATATTAAAAAAAGCAATCATCGGGCATCAAAATGAAGATTTAGACGTTTTTGATGAAATAGATGAGGTCACACCAGAAACCTATGAAGAACAAGAAAAGGTTACCACTACAGCGATTAGGAAATTTCTAGATGGTGATGTAACCTGGAGAAAAACCAAACCTATTTAAATTGTGATCATGAAAGATACAGTACACCAATATTTACAGCAGCAAAAAGCGTTGTATGGAAATGAATTGTATCTTTCAAGAGAACCGGATTCTTTGCCTAGTACATCCCCGGTGATAGACAAATCAATTTCTTATAAAGAAATAGATGACTTTAATCAATCCATTTGCAACTGCATGGAATGTCCGTTAGGCAAAACTCGAACCAATTTCGTTTTTGGAGTTGGTGATCCGAATGCTGAATTAATGTTGGTAGGTGAAGCACCAGGAAAACAGGAAGATTTAAAGGGAGAACCTTTTGTGGGTCGCGCAGGAAAGTTATTAGATGATATTCTTAGAGCCATAAACCGAAAACGGGGGGATGGTGTTTATATTGCCAATGTTTTAAAATGTCGGCCTCCAAATAATCGGGATCCACTACCTTCAGAAGTTGATAAATGTGAGACCTATTTACAAAAGCAAATTCAACTTGTAAAACCAAAATTAATTGTAGCATTAGGGAGAGTAGCGGGTAAAACTTTGTTAAAAATGGATGTACCGCTTAAAGAACTAAGATGCAAAACACATGATTATAATGGTACACCATTGCGGGTCACATATCATCCCGCTGCATTATTGAGAAATTCGAATTTTAAACCTCCCACATGGGATGATTTTAAATGGATTCGTGACTATTTATCACAAGCGTAAACTATGGCTGAAAATCAACAGGAAATTTTAAACGTACAACCGCATTCGGATGATGCAGAAGTAGCCGTATTAGGCTCCATGTTGGCATCAAAAGAGGCTGTCAGTAAAACAATTCAATGGCTCACACCTGACCATTTCTACAAAAATGGAAATGGACAAATATTTTCTACGATGCTTAATCTTTTTGAAAAAGGAGAACCAATTGATACAGTTTCTGTCATTGACCTTCTTAAAAAGAATAAAGAATTAGAAAAAGTTGGAGGTACTTATTATATCACAGGATTGGTGGAATCTGTCCCGACGGCAGCACATGCAGAAAGGTATGCAAAAATTGTACTGGAAAAAGCGCTCCTTAGAAGATTAATTTTATTATCCCACGACATTGCTAAAGAAGCTTATGATGATAGCCAAGAGATTGGCGATATACTTGACACAGTAGAACAATCAATTTTTAGTATTACCCAAAATCGGTTGAAAGGTGGCTTTACGCATATTGACCCTATTCTTGTTAAGACTTTTGAAAAGCTGGAACAAATTAGCTTAAATAAAGGATCCGTTATTGGAGTACCATCCGGTTTATTGGATTTGGATGATTTAACATCTGGATTTCAGGATGGTGATTTAGTTATAATTGCAGGAAGACCTGGAATGGGAAAAACTGCTCTAGCATTATCCTTACTTCGAAATGCTGCATTAGAAGGGAATGTTGGGGTAGGAATGTTCAGTTTAGAAATGGCAAATCATCAATTAGCCATGCGTTTATTATGTGCTGAAGCCCGGGTTGATAGCCATTTTGTCCGGACTGGGAATCTTCCTAAAACACATTGGAAAAATTTAAGTTTAGCAGTTGGTTCCCTGGCGGAGGCACCCATTTATTTAGATGATACGCCAGCTTTAACAGTATTAGAATTAAGAGCAAAAGCTCGTCGCCTTAAAGCTGAACATAATATTGGTATGATTGTGGTGGATTATCTTCAATTAATGCAAGGTCCCAAAGGTGTTGAAAGTCGCCAGCAAGAAATTTCTGTAATCTCTCGGTCATTAAAAGCATTGGCAAAGGAATTAGAAATTCCAGTGGTTGCTTTATCGCAATTATCACGTGCAGTGGAACAAAGAGCAGATAAGCAGCCCCAACTATCTGATCTTAGAGAAAGTGGCGCAATTGAACAAGATGCAGATGTTGTAATCTTTTTATATAGACCATGGGTGTATAGTCAGGATGATGAAGATGAAGGGATTGCAAAGATTATTGTGGCTAAACAACGGAATGGTCCAACAGGATCAGTAGAGGCGTCATTCATTAGTAAATATGCTAGATTCGAAAACCTTTCGCAGGCTGAATCTCCTTTTTAATGGATAATCCCCTCGCCAGATTAGCCCCTCAATTATTTGGAGAATTTCCAAAACCATTTGTCAAACTGATTGATTCAATTTCAATCGGTCCTGATCAAGAAAAAGATGAAATCAAATCGCTTATTTGGAAAGCCTACGAATTTGGAAACCGGCAACATGAAGGACAAAATCGACGATCTGGAGAAGCTTATTTTACACATTGCGTTGCAGTAGCCCAAACTCTCGCCTCATGGAAAATGGACACAACAACGATCATTGCTGGTTTACTACACGATACGATTGAGGATACGCAGGTATCTGTTCAAGAACTTCGCCAGGAATTTGGAGATGATTTAGCAAATTTGGTAGAGGGTGTCACAAAAATTGGTGGTATAAAATTTTCATCCCGGAAAGAGAAACAAGCGGGAAATTTTATGAAAATGCTTTTATCGGTTGCACAAGACCTTCGAGTGATTATCATCAAATTTGCTGATCGACTTCATAATATGGAAACGATAAAGCATATGACAAAGATTAAGCAACATAGAATTGCTGTGGAAACGAGAGATGTTTATGTTCCATTAGCTCACCGATTGGGTATGTCTTCAGTAAAAGCTCAATTAGAAGATCTAGTATTCCGTGTTCTAAATCCTTCCGGATATAAAGAATTAGACTCAAAAATTAAATCGTCTAAAAAACAGAGAGATAAGTTTATTAAGACAATTATTGACCCTGTCAAAAAAGAGCTTAAATCTTATGAAATTATTCCACATGTGTATGGAAGGTCTAAATCCTATTCATCTATTTATGGAAAAATGGTTACTCGTGATAAATCGTTTGATGAAATTTATGATTTGTATGCCATTCGAATTGTCGTAGATAAAATTGAACAATGTTATTTAGCCTTAGGAATTGTTCACAATCTTTATACACCAGTTCAAGAAAGATTTAAAGATTTTATAGCCATGCCGAAGTCAAATGGATATCAATCTGTTCACACAACAATATTGGGGGAAAAAGGACAATTAGTTGAAATCCAAATTCGAACATCTGAAATGGAAGAAACTGCTGAAATTGGTGTGGCAGCTCATTGGGTTTATAAAGATGGAAAATCATCAGGGATAGATCAAAATGTAAAGTGGCTCCGTGAATTATTAGATGTACTTCAAAATGAAACTGCAGATCCAAAGGAATTTATGGAACTCCTGAAGATCGATCTGTACAATGAAGAAATATTTGTATTCACACCTGCTGGTGATCTAATTCAATTACCTGTAGGAGCTACACCTGTAGATTTTGCATTTCAAGTACATACTCAAGTTGGCATGCATTGTATGGGAGCTAAGATTAATCATTCTGTTGTTCCCCTAAATACAAAATTGAAAAATGGTGATATGGTTGAGATTATTACCAGTAAAAAGCAAATGCCAAGTTATGGATGGCAAAAATTTATTATTACAACCAAAGCAAGAAACCAAGTCAACAGATACCTGAAAAAAATTCAAGATGATGAAAGCATTAAACTGGGTGGAGAAATGCTTGAAAAAACACTTCGTCGGATGAAACTATTTAAAGACATTGATGAATTCAGGGAAAGCTTTGCCAAATTTGGGTATTCAGATTCAGGGGCTTTGCTTAAAGCAATTGGATCAGGAATGATTACTGTTAGAGAAATATTTCGAAAACTTCGACCGCAAGAAGAAGAGATTGATGAAAAAACTGAAGAAGAAGAATCCACGAAATTTTTTGATTTTGCAAGGTCAAAGACTAAGGGTATCATTCTAGATGGAATAAATAATCTTATGGTGAATTTTGGTAAATGTTGTAATCCAATACCTGGAGATGAATTAATTGGATTTATTACTCGGGGACGAGGGATAACAGTCCACCAAAGCGCTTGTAAAAGTTTACCCTTGTTGAGCCATGAGTCTGATCGCTTAATACCTGTAGACTGGAATATAAAATCATCAGATCATTTTAATGTTCGATTAAGGGTTGTCTCTCAGGATTATAAAGGTGCCTTAAAAGATATGTCTGAATGTATTGCAAAACAAAATGTAAACATTACTAGTGTGGATATTAAGGTAAAAGAATCAATCGCAATTGCTCACTTTATTGTCCAAGTTAATAATAATCGTCAACTAAATCGTCTCATTAGAAAAATGACTAAATTGAAAAATGTTGATTATGTAGAAAGGGCAGGTCGTTAATGGAATCAATAACCTATACAAAAAGAGATATTGCAACGAAACTAGCCGAGAGAAAAGGGTTAAGCATTCGTAAGTCCAAAGATCTCGTGGAAGAATTCTTTAATATTGTGAGAGATTTGTTAATGGAAGAAAATCCCTATACCAGAATCGAGATTAGGAATTTTGGCGTATTTGAATCCAAGCCCACAAAGGCAAAACCAAGAGCACGGAATCCTAGGACGAATGAAGAGATATATGTTCCAGCTCATAAAAAAACTCGATTCAAACCTGGAAAAATCCTTAAAGAACACCTCCGAAAACCGATTTAATTCATGGGGAGATTATTGGGTGTAGATTATGGCGATAGCCGTATTGGGTTAGCCCTGTCAGATCCGCTCAAAATGATTGCATCTCCTTATAAAACCATTCAAAATGAAGGAAGTGAAAAATGCCTTCAATCTCTACAAGCTATTATAAAAGAAGATGAAGTAGAGGCCGTGGTGGTTGGTTTACCTATTGGAATGAAGGGACAGGAAACGGCTCAAACAAAAAAAGTACGAGAATTCGCAACCTCATTAGCGATTCTTAGTTTACCCATATATTTAGAAGATGAGCGGTTGTCATCAGTGAGTGCTGAAAAATCCATGATCCAGCAAAATATCAAAACAGGACATAATAAAGGGATGATTGATCAACGGGCAGCTGCAATCTTGCTTCAACAATTTCTAGACAAGCAGCGACGATGAAATCCTTATTTGATCGACCGGCTTGGTCATTAGCTATTTGGGGTGGACTTATTACAGGTTTAGCCTACCAGCCGTGGCATTTGGGCTTTTTGGCGTGGATTGGACTTATACCTCTTCTTCATATTTGGTTGAATCATGACGCAACAGAAAATGCCCGTTTAGGGTATTTGTTCGGTATGACTCATAACATGGTTGCATTTTACTGGATCGGTTTTAATTCCGGTGCAAGTTTTTGGGTTGTGCTCCTTTCATTAATAGCAGCAGTTCTATATTTAGGAATTTTCTGGGCGGCTGCAGGCTGGGTTTTTGGTCGCGTAAAATCTAATGGAAATGGTTTAGTATTATTCCCATTTTTAATTGTTTCCATGGAATGGATTCGTAGTTTTGGTGCTTTAGGATTCCCATGGGGAAATTTGGTATTAACCCAGGTTGATTATTTGCCAATGATTCAAATAATGGAAGTAACAGGAAGCTATGGTGTAACATTATGGATCGTATTACTTAATGTTATACTTTATTTATTATTTCAAAATTATAACCTGAATAAAAAACTAGGTTTATTCTATTTGATTTTATTATTGGGGATATGGTTTTTTGGTAACTCAAGGGTAAATGATTTTACAGAATCCTCCTCTCAAATGAGTGTAGGAATCCTCCAACCTAATTTAGATCCAAATACTAAATGGGATTATGATAAAAAGAAGGAAATCATTGCCTATATGGATTCACTTCATTCAGTTGCAATCGCATTAGATCCTGATATTATTTTATTTCCTGAAACGGCTTTGCCTGCATATTTGAAATTAAATCATCGAGTACGGAAAATGATTCAAACGAAAGTTGATTCTTCAGGAATTCCGGTACTAACGGGTACAATTGACAGAATTAAATCATCAGAGGGTCAAAAACACTATTTTAATAGTAGCATGTTTCTGACCCCAAACCATAAGTACGTTCTTTATAATAAGCTTCATCTCGTTCCATTTGCTGAATACATACCCTTGTCGGGAAAATTCCCTTCCTTAATGAATTTGAATTTTGGGCAGGGGAACTTTACTCAAGGTTCAGAGTACACCGTTTTTGAATGGAAAAATGTAAAATTTTCTAATTTAATTTGTTATGAATCCAGTATGCCCAATATTGTTCGAGAATTTATTCAAAAGGGTGCTGAAATAATTACTATCCAAACCAATGACGGTTGGCTAGGGGAATCAGCTGGCCCCTATCAGCATTATGATGTGGCACGAATTCGTGCAATTGAAAATCGGGTACCGATCATTCGATCAGCCAATACAGGGATTTCTGGGCTCATCCTCGCAAATGGAAGATCTACTCATGAGCAAAAATTGGGTGAAACAGCTGTTTTTAAAGTAAATGTTCCTATTGGTAACGCTAGTAGCTTTTATAGTCGATATGGTGATATTTTTGCCATGATTTGTTTTTTAATATTTTTCTTACTTGGACCATTCCCATGCCTAAAAAAACGATTATAATTATATCGCTCTCGGTTTGCTTTCTTTTTGGTGAGCTTCCAACCCTTCATCCTATGGTTAAATCCGCTATTTTGCCTGGGTGGGGAGAAAAAAGTATGCAAAATACAAATAGAGCAAAAAAGTTTCGATTAATCGAAATTTCACTGATTACAGGTTCGGTGAGCGCCTATAAGTTCTCAGATCATTTTGTAAATCAATATGAATCATTTGCTGTTGAGCATGCCAATGTTGACTCTCGTGGTAAAGACCATCGGTATTGGGTAGATATTGGTAACTATTCCGATATGGACAGCCATAATGATGAACACCTTCGATTTCGCGATTTAGATGATTTATATGATGAAAGGGACGGATGGGGTTGGATATGGGATTCTAAAGAAAATAGGACAACATTTGAAAATATGCGTATTCGAAGTGATATTTTAGCCATGACCGGGAAATTCCTTATTGGAAGTATTGTTGTGAATCATATTGTATCTGCAATAGATGCGCTATATTTAACAAGACTTCAAAAAATCGAATCTGTTGTATTTTTACCTAAGATTTCTAAAGATGGAACGAAATCTCTTTCATTAACAATCTTCTTCAATTAAACAAAATGAATCCTATCGCATTGCTATGCGTGTATTTGGCGTTTTCTGTTTCAGTATTGTTATCTACGGAAATTGGGATTTTGACTCTACACATTATTGCTGGAATTGGACTTATTTTTATAGAAAGGGATAGATGGCAAGAATGGAAAATTCGAACAGGTCCATTTTGGAAATATTTTCCTTTAACCGGTCTCATTTTTTTTACTATTTCATTTCTGGTAACAGATAGACCCATGCAAATCATTATCATGGATGTAACATTTGCAACTATTCGGTTGATTGTAATGGTTAGTGTAATGACTATTTATACACTTCAGTCGAATTCCCAAGATTTTATTACGGCAATTAGGAGTATGTGGTTTGGGATGAACCGGCAATGGCGTTGGGTAGAAGATTTGCTAATCTTTTTTGATATGACGATTCGATTTTTTCCTACATTTAAAGAAGAATGGAAACAAATGGAACGGTCTCAAAAAGCGCTATCAATTCCTGTGGCTGATTCTTTTTCATCTAAGGCATTTCAAATAGCACAATTTATTCCTGATTTTATGATTCTTAATTTGAAAAAAGCTGATTCCATTTCGCACGGTATGGAAATGCGCGGATATGGAAAATCCATTCCAAGAAGTGTATTCTCATTTATCCCATTTACATTACTCGATTTTTTATTGTGTATTCTATTTATAGCCACGTTAATTGGAGTGCATTCATTTGGAAAGATTTAAGTTAACAATCCAATACGACGGATTAGAATTTTTTGGGTGGCAACTACAAGCTAAAGAAAGAACAGTACAGGGTGTTATCGAAAAAGCAATTCAGAAGATTTCAGGTTCTGATAGTCGAATCGCGATTCACGGTGCAGGACGTACCGATACAGGTGTCCACGCATTTGGGCAGGTAGCTCATGTAGACCTTGATACGAAAATGAAAGAAAATGACTTGAAAAGTGCCTTGAATGGGAATTTACCTTTCACGTGTAGAATTATGAATGTTGAGAAGGTTGATGCAGATTTTCAAGCGAGATTTGATGCAACAAAAAGACATTATCGATATCAGTGTTATGTGGGTGAGTCCATCTTATACAATAATCAGGTTTGGCATTTGAAAGAACTGGATTCAGCTTGTTTAAATAATCTTGCAATTCATTTGATTGGTGACCATGATTTTCTATCCTTAAGTAAATTCAGGGAAGATCTAGATCATACTCGATGTATTATTCACAAATCTGAATGGAAGTATGATGGAAAAATGGTAATTTTTCGTATTACTGGGAACAGGTTTCTGCACCACATGGTGCGATATCTTGTGGGAACAATGGTTGCGGTTGCTGAAAAACGATTCACAGAAAAAGAATTTTTATCTTTGTTAAATAATCCACAAAAAAATGTTCGAATATTTAAAGCACCAGCTCAAGGATTAATTTTAGAAAAAGTTGATTATGAATAGACAAATTTCTTTAATGATTACTTTTTATTTCATGGGTTATCTCATGGGAGACGGGATAACTGCGTCAAGAGAGACGGCTATTACCCGAGCAATTGAAAAGGTCGGACCAGCTGTGGCAAGTATTAATGTAGAGCAGCATGTTTCTTCAGTCTCATTTAGTCCATTTTTTGGATTTATGTATCCTCGTGAAATTTATCCTATGAAAAGTTCGGGAAGTGGAATCGTTATTAGTCCAGATGGTTTTGTTATGACAAATCACCACGTGATTGAGAATGCGAACAAAATTACAGTTACACTTTCTGGTGGAAATGAATATGAGGCAGAAATTGTCGGTTTTGATGTAACATCAGATCTTGCATTATTAAAATTAGAAGGTGACAATTTCCCCTTTGCTGATTTAGGAAATTCGGACGAGTTAATTATTGGTGAATGGGTCATTGCTCTTGGGAATCCTTTTCAACTTTTTTCAATCAGCAATAAACCATCTGCAAGTATTGGTATTATTTCTGCAACACATATGGACTTTGGTAGACTTAAAAGCGGGAAGGTATTTCAGGATATGATTCAAACAGATGCTGCGATTAATCACGGAAATTCTGGAGGTCCACTGGTCAATGCACTTGGAGAAGTGATTGGTATTAATACGTTTATTTATTCGGGATCTGGTCAGGACCAAGGTTCTGTCGGTGTTGGGTTTGCTATTCCGATAAAGACTGCAAAAAAAATAGCCAAGGAATTACGTGTCACAGGTCATGTTGACCGTGGGTATTCAACAGGATTAGTTGTTCAATCGGTAACACAAAACATTTCTCGTTATTTAAATATACCATTCACGGAAGGTGTAATTATTGTTGAAGTAAATGAGGGGAGCGCAGCTGACAGATCTGGGTTGATGCCGGGTGATGTTATCATTTCAGCTCACGGAGAAAATGTTAATAAACCAAGTGATATTCGTTCTGTAATTTTAGAAAACGATCTTCGGTCTGGTGATAGGATTAAGTTGAAAATATTCCGAAATGGTCACTATAAAAATGTAAAATTAAAATTAGGTAAAGTTGGAGGGAATTGATTTAAATGAGACTCGCACCCGAAGGACGAATCATTGTATTTCCGGTTATTGTATTTACGGTAATCATTTTTTATCTAACCATTACGATTGTCGCATCTATTACAGTTTTTATTATTTCATTCGGAATATTGATATTTTGTTTAAACTTCTTTAGAGATCCGGTCAGAAATATCCCCGATGGACAAAATTTGATAATTGCCCCTGCTGATGGAAAAATTGTAAAGATTACAGAAATCAATGATCCGGATTTGGGTGAATCTCAATTAGTCTCCATTTTCTTGAATGTATTCAATGTTCATGCAAATCGAATGCCGATTGATGGCACTTTCAACGAAGTAAAATATAAAAAGGGAAAATTTTTAGCTGCATTTAATCATAAAGCATCGGATGAGAATGAACAAACCGAAATCTCGATTACAACGAAGATTGGAACTATAAAAGTAAAACAAATTGCAGGGTTGATTGCTAGACGAATTATTTGTCATGCAAAAAAAGGTAATTTTATGGAAATGGGCGGAAGATTAGGTTTTATAAGATTTGGATCACGAACTGATTTGATACTCCCAAAATATGTAAATTTATCCGTAGAATTAAACCAGAAAGTAATCGGTAATAAAACGATTATAGGTACATATGAATGAAATTGAATCCAATTAAAAAAAGACGGGCACCTAAACACTTTATTCCGAATATATTGACCTTACTCAATATGTTCCTTGGATTTTTGGCTATCGGACTCATATTGAATGGACAGCCTTTGAAGGCAGGTGTATTTATTATTGTTGCCGGACTTTTTGACGTTTTTGATGGTAAGATCGCAAGAATGTTGGGAATAGAATCTCAATTTGGAGTAGAGTTTGATTCCATGGCAGATACGGTGTCGTTCTGCGTTGTTCCTTCAATTTTGGTTTATTCGCTCTATGTAGATGGAATGCCACCTCTTTTGGGTAGTCTGATTGCGTTTATTCCTCTCATGTTTGGTACCATTCGATTGGCCAAGTTCAATGTAGATCAGGAACCAGGCAAACCAAAATCTTATACAGTGGGCTTAACCACCCCCATCGCAACCATAACATTATTTTCCTATGTTTTTTTCAATCACCAAATTGATGGAGATTTTGGCGATCCACGGACCGCGCTCATGGTTGTTTCTGGGTTGGGAATATTGATGGTCAGTCCAATTCGTTTTGCAAAATTCCCTTTATTCTCATTTAAATCTGGACGGGCGAATTCAGTTTTATTGATTGGCTTTATTATTTCTATGATTAGTCTTGCAATCTGGCAAGGCTTTGTTCTTATGCCATTGGTGACTATTTATATAGGATGGAACATTATTAAATGGCTCATCCACCCACGTAGAAATGACACATTTACGGAAATTGACCCATGAATAAACGAAATATTTCTCTTATAATAATGGGTTTATTTGTAGGCGCTGCCATTGGGGGTATATTAGGTAATCTCCTAGGGTGGATTCTTCCTGAAGGTGTTGTAAAAACTTTTTTTCTTACAAGTTTAACGATGGATTTGGGTGGCCTTGCGGGGAATGAATTAGGTGTAATCATTCTCGATTTAAAAATTATAACACTTAAGTTCGGGTTAGCTCTTAATCTTAACTTTACCAGTATTATTGGCCTTACATCTGCTTATTACATTTTAAGATATTTTCGTTAAAAATTGGGGAGCATCATGACAAATGTTGACGTAAACTATGCTATGTTTAATTTAGGAACAGGCGAACTTATTCTCATCTTTTTGGTGATTTTACTCTTGTTCGGTGCCAAACGCTTGCCGGAATTGGCTCGTGGTCTCGGAAAAGGAATCAATGAATTTAAAGATGCCGTTGAAACCTCTAAAAAAGAGATTATGGATGCTAAAGACAGTGTAGATGCACCCATGGAAAAAAAGGCAGAGGACGAAAGTTAATTTATTCAGGATGGGTAAGTCTTAACCCATCGTGAATTTTTCCGAAACTAAATTCTGATTTTATCGTAGTGAAATCAAGAATGTATCTGTTAAACCCAAATTATACAATCTAATGGACTTTCAGAATCCTTGGTTTTTACTTCTTTTTGTACTAATCCCAATTTTAATTGGATGGTATCGTATTGTTGGAAGCAAGAAAGAAGGGACGCTCAGAATTTCATCTACTCAATTTATTTCTGAAGAATTTAAAATAATTGGTAAACGGAAACACCGTTTACTACAATCGCTATTTTATATTGTTCTATCCTTAGTTATACTTGGCTTGGCTCGTCCGAGGTTGATAGATAACCTTCAAGAATCATCGGTAAGCGTAATAGATATGCTATTGGTATTGGACATCAGTTCAAGTATGCTGGCAGATGATTTTCCACCCAATCGATTGGAAGCAGTGAAAAAAACGGCAAGTAATTTTATAGAAGGTCGAAAAGAGGACAGGATTGGAATCCTTGTTTTTGCAGGTGAATCTTTTATCCAATGTCCACTTACTGTTGATAAAAAAGTTCTCAAATCTTTGATAAAAGAGATCACAATCGCCACAAAGGAGCATGATGGTACAGCGATTGGAATGGCTATTGCTAATGGGACAAATCGATTACGGAATAGCGATGTAGAAAGCAGAGTCATGATTCTTTTATCTGATGGAAGTAATAATGCAGGAGAGATCGATCCAAAAACAGCAGCGGAATTGGCAGCAGAATATGATATTAAAATTTATACGATTGGTGCAGGAACGAACCAATCGTATACTCGAATTCCTGGGCGAGGTCTTATTCGGAATGAGATTGACGAAGAAACCTTAATACATATTGCTCAGGTTACAGGTGGTAAGTTTTTTCGCGCTACAGATGTGGAAGCATTGGAATCTATTTATGCAGAAATTGACCTATTAGAAAAATCCGAAATTGAAGTGAGAGAATTCACCCAATATGAAGAATTGTATGGTTGGTTTTTAATTCCCGCATTTCTTTTGGGTTTGGGGATGGAAACCACTCGGCGATCTGTGTTCAGGAGTAAAACTTAATGTCATTCAGATTTGCTTGGGTTTTAGTGTTTTTAGTCATTCAGATCATTTTATGGTTTTTTTGGCAATTGAAGGATAAGAAGCATCGTAAGATTCATCCAAATGCATCAGAAAAAGTTAAAAGAGTATTTCGATTGAATTTGGATAATAAAAGAATCGATTGGCGAAATAGAATGATCCTAATAGGATTGGCATTGTTGGCTCTGGCTGCATCCGGACCCCAAATTGGGACGCGAGTGAGACCGATTGAAAGAAAAGGTGTGGATCTTGTGATTGCCCTGGACACATCTACCAGCATGGATGCGGAAGATGTTACACCCTCTCGATTGGCCAAAGCTAAATTTGAATTGGGACGACTTATACGAAAATTAAAAGGCGATCGGATCGCTATAATTGTTTTCGCAGGTTCGAGTCATTTGTATTTGCCACTCACAACCGACTATGAAGCTGCATTACTTTTCCTGAATGAAATTGATACAGACATGATTCCCACGCAAGGAACGGCTCTGAGTTCTGCTATAAATACGGCGATGACTGCTTTCACAGAAGAAACAGATAAATTTAAAGTAATGCTAATGGTAACGGATGGGGAAGACCATGAAGGTCAAGCTGTAGAAATAGCTGCACAAGCAGCAAAAGCTGGTTTGATGATCAATACAGTTGGGGTCGGGTCTGAATTGGGTAGCTTAATTCCCATTAAGGATAAAAATAATTCGCAGATCCAATATAAACGGGATCGCGATGGGAAACTTATTACATCCACTTTGAATGAACGGATCTTAAAAGATATTGCTTCTGCCGGGAATGGATCTTTTTTCTGGTTTGATAATAATCGAGACACCCATGAAGATATCGCCTTGGCGATAGAGAATATGGAAAAGAAAACCATCTCAACTCATGAATTTTCTGAATATGAAGATCGATATCAGTCATTTGCTTTACTGGCTTTTGGCTTTTTAATCTGGGGATTTGTAATTCCAACTCGGCCGAGAGAAAAATCATGATATATATTTTATCTTTTATCTTTTTTCTTGGCTCGGTTTATGGCCAGGATAAAGGGAAAAAAGCATACGAAGAAGGAAAATATGATGACGCTCGAGCATATTATGAACATGTTCTGAAAAATAGGAAACAAGATGGAGCTGCTCAATTTGGACTAGGTGCAACTGCTTATCAACAAAAAGATATGGAGACGGCCGCTCGTTCATTAAATAATGTTATGAATTCAGATGATAAATCTCTAGCATCAAAAGCCATGTATAATTTAGGAAATATGTTCCGGGATCAAGAAAAAATGGAAGAAAGCCTTGCTCTATATCGAAAATCTATTGAGTTAGACCCAACTGACCAAGACGCAAAAGTGAATTATGAACTCCTGAAACAAGTTTTACAAGAACAGGAGCAACAACAAAACAAAGAGTCGGAACAAAACGAGGACAAAGAACAAGAAAAACAGGAGCAGGATTCAGAAAGTAAAGATAAACAAAACCAAGATCAGGATAATCAAGGGAAAGACGAAGATCAACAGAAAAAGGATAATCAAAATTCTGAATCTGATCAGGAAAAAGAAAATAAAGAGCAGGAACAATCCCAAGCAAAACAAGAAGAATCTCAGGAACAAAAATCCGATAAACAAATGCAAGCAGAAGCTATTCTGAATGCATTGAAAGACAAGGAACAGATCAACCAGAAACGACAAATAGCAAAAGCCAAATCACGAAAGTTGGAGAAGGATTGGTAATGCGTTTATTCGGAATCATTTTTGTTTTTACCTTCTCAATTGCTCAAACAGTTCAGATTTCTGTCGATCGAAGTAGAATTGCTCAAGACGATTTGATCACTTTAACTGTCGAAGTTACAGGAGGCAAAGATTTTGCTAAAGTCGATATGAATCAGGTGAAAAAAGATTTTGATATTGTAAGTGGTCCGGGGCAACAAACTAATATACAATGGATCAATGGGAGTATGACCAGCACAAAAACTTTAACATGGACTCTTTCTCCAAAGCGAGATGGAATTCTGCTGATACCTACACTTTCAGGAACGGTAGATGGAAAACCTTTTCGGGGAAAAACCATCCAGATTCATGTAAGAAATTCAGAAGAATCTTCAGATAATTCTGTATTTATTGTTGGAGAAGTTGATACAAAAAAGGCATACCTTGGTGAACAAGTTACCTTAACCTATAAATTATACAAAAACGAGAATATCTCTATAGAACCATTTCAATTGCCAGAATTTCCCGGTTTTTGGGTAGAAGAATTGTATACGCCCCAACGAATTCAATATCGAAATGTGACAATAAAAGGCGTAAAATATCAAGTGGCAAATTTGGGTCAAGTGGCTTTATTCCCAATTCCGTCAAACAAACATATTATTCCGTCGTTAAAAGTAAAAGTTCAGGTAGAAAAGAGGAAACAAAAGCGTCGTCGTGATCCTTTCTTTGATCCATTTTTTGATTCTTTTTTTACGGAAACAAAAACTAAAGTTTTAAGGTCTAAAGAAACAAAAATCGAAATTCAATCATTTCCGGACCCGCGTCCATTTGACTTTAGTGGCGCAGTCGGATCATTTAAAATAGTCTCTTCTACTGACCGAGATACAGCAAAAGTAAACGAAGGTTTTACTTTTACAATTTCTATGAAGGGGACAGGAAATTTAGGGTTATTTTCATTGCCGGAAATTAAATTTCCAGAAGACTTGGAAGCATTTCCACCCACAGACAAATTTGAGAAAGATACCTTTCGGGATGATCTGACTGGTACGCAATCCTGGGAATATATTTTGATACCAAGGACAGCAGGGAATCTCACCATTCCGAGAATTCAAATGTCCTATTTTGATCCGAAAGTTGGGAGATGGCAACGTACCCAGACCGATCCAATCGAAATTCCCATTTTACCCGGGGATACAGAATTAACCCATGGGTCGGGACTCACGAAACGTGAAATTGAATTGATCGGACAGGACATCCGTTTTATCCATACCAACCCTGTGGAATTTGGTTTGTCAAAGGAGGGGAGATCCAATACAGCTATTTTCCTATATTTATGTTCGATGTTGATTTTTGTGTCGCCTACTTTCATTTCTAAATATACTGGTCACCGTTTATCTACGTCTGAAGGGAGGAAAATACGTGGTGCACTTAGAACCGGTCTTAAAGAATTGAAAAATGGGACAGGTGAACCCTTTGAAATCGCAAGTCGTGCATTTTATATATTTTTAAAAGATAAACTCAGTTTACCGTCACATAATTTAGATCCTTCAAGTGTTGAAACTTGTTTGAACAAGCGGATATCAAATGAATCTCTAAATAATATATTAACCTTATTGAAATCTTGTGATGCGGGAAAATATGCACCGGGTGGACTAGAGAGAGAGGCAACAATTTTAACTGAAATGGCTTCGATCATGAAACATGCAGATAGGGTAATTGTGTGAAAATAATTTTAATAATTCTGGTTTTTTCATCTATGGGGTTGGCAGATATTCCAAATGACCTATTTTCTCAAGGCAATAATGCCATGATTGCTGAGAAATATGATGATGCGCTTCAACTTTATGAATCCATTATAGAAATCGGTTATCATGATTCAAATTTGTATTATAATCTTGGGAATGCTTACTACCGTCTTCATTATATTGGTCATGCGATTTGGGCTTATTCTCAAGCAAGTATTCTGGCTCCCAGAGATATAGATATTCAACACAATTTAGATGTAACTCTAGCACGACGAATCGACCGAATTGAACTGCCCGAATCTTTCTTTTTATTAAAGATGTATCGCGCTATTAAATCCAACTTAACATTAAGGGAATGGATCGTTCTGGGAAGTATCATATTGCTATTCCAATCCATGTGGGTATTTGGACTTCAGTTTGGATGGTTTCGAGGAAATATGAGCCAATCTATACTAACCGGACTCATGGTACTTACATTGGGAATCCATGGAATTGCAGCAGATAAATATTTTCAGAACAATCGAACGAATACGGGTGTTGTGATTGCCAATGGTGTAGATGCATATTCAGGTCCCTTTTATGGTGAAAATACTGTTCTATTCCGAATTAATGAAGGGAGTCTTGCTGATATTAAACAATCCCAAAAGGATTGGGTTGAAATCATTCTTATTGATGGAAAAAAAGGATGGATTCCTTCTGAATCAATTCGAACATTAAAATGAAATTCATAATTTATTTAGTCTTAATCACGGGAAGCCTATTTGCTCAGGATTCTCTATTCTGGTTCGATATGAATACGGTCAGAGATCCCCTACCAAAAACGCCAAAGGTTTTGGATAAAATATTTGGTACATCCCAGTTAGGTGTATTGGATTCTTTAAAAAATGCTCACATTTCGACTAAGGATGGATTTCGACTTCAGATGGTTGAAACATCTTTGGTGGATGAAGCGAACCTGAATTTGCGCAAATTCAGGGAAGCGTTGAGTGATTCAGTTTATATGATCTTTGAAGCACCCTTTTACAAAATTCGTTATGGAAATTTTGTGACAAAGAAGGAAGCTGAGATTGAAAAATTAAAATTGAATCGGGAAGGCTATCAAGATATTTGGATCGTTCGTAGTCGGATTGAGCAAATAAACTATCCGTCTGAATAGATTGTACCTAATTTGGTATTCCGCAAATTGCTGTGCAATTATCCAGAATCCATTTTTAATAAAATCACCCTTATAATAATTATAAGAAAAATCATTTAGAGAATTCGTCACCTTCTTGTTTTGGGAGAGGATCAAGGGGTGGTTTATCCAGACGAATTGACATTATTATCTTGGCAATCTCCATGCGTTTTATGTTTAATTAAAAAAATCGCCTTTTATCTCCTTTGGAGCCCTCTTTCAATTTCTGTAATTTTCCTGTCTAACATTCAGGGAAAACATGTCAGGACACAGTAAATGGGCCAACATCAAACACCGAAAAGGAGCCCAGGACGCCAAGCGCGGAAAAATATTCACCAAGATCATTAAAGAGATTACGGTTGCGACTCGGATGGGCGGGGGCGATATTGATGCTAATCCAAGGTTGCGAAAAGCTGTATCCAATGGTAAATCCAACAATCTACCTATCGATAATATTACCCGAGCCATTAAAAAAGGAACAGGAGAATTGGAAGGCGTTTCATACGAAGAAGTGACTTACGAAGGGTACGGACCTGGTGGTGTAGCCATCATGATGGATATTATCACTGATAATAAGAATCGAACTGTGGCAGAAGTGCGACATTTACTTTCTAAGTATGGTGGAAATTTAGGCGAAAATGGAAGTGTATCTTGGGTATTTGATACAAAAGGGCAAATCATTTTAGATAGTAATACAGGTGAGGAAGATGTTGTTTTCGAAGCAGCTTTGGAAGCTGGTGCAGATGATTTTGAAGCAAATGATAGTTTCTATACAATAACAACTGAGCCTACTGTGCTCATGGATGTTCGAGATTCTTTGGAAAATGCTGGATACGAGATTCGTTCAGCAGAAATAGAAATGGTTCCAAAAACGTTGCAAAAATTAGAAGGAAAGGAAGCTCAATCTGCTCTTAAACTCATGGATGAACTGGAAGATAATGATGATATTAATAAATTATATTCCAATTTTGATGTGGATGAAAATACAATCATACAGGATTGAGTTATGCGAGTCTTAGGTGTAGATCCGGGCTTGGGAATTACAGGATTTAGTATTCTAGATACGAAACGAAACCAAACCCACCTATCTGCATATGGTACGATAAAACCTAAACCAAAAGACACTTTACCAAAAAGACTAAATTATTTATTTGAAGAAATGAATAAGATTTTAGATCAATTTTCTCCTGATATTATGGCGATCGAAGATGCATTTTACAGTAAGAATGTGAAATCAGCCATGACACTGGGGCAAGCTCGCGGATCCTTAATTTTAGCAGCAGCTCAAGCGGATATTCCCGTCTATGAATTTGCGCCGAGAAAAGTAAAAATGTCTGTGTGCGGTAATGGTGCAGCATCCAAGGAACAAGTTTCTTATATGGTAACACAAATATTAAAATTGAAAGAACCCCCTAAACCATTGGATGTATCGGATGCAATGGCTGTGGGACTTTGTTATATCAATCAGGCAAGATTTGTATGATTGATCAACTTCATGGACTGGTAGAAAAAAAGACAGCAACCCATGCCGTCATTTTTGTGAATGGAATTGGGTATAAAGTAATGATGTCAATTAATGGATTGGAATCTCTTCCAGCCAAAGGCGGAGACGCCATCGTATTGACCTATCTTCATGTCCGGGAAGATATTTTGAATTTATATGGATTTGTAGACGAAAAAGAGCGGAATGTATTTCATTTGTTAACATCCATTAGCGGAATCGGACCTAAACTTGCATTAACGATTCTTTCAGGAATTGAGCCATCCAGACTGAAAGATCGTGTGATTGCCGGAGATGTGGTAGCATTAACATCCGTGCCCGGCGTAGGGCCCAAGACAGCCAAACGAATTATTGTTGAATTGAAAGAAAAATTCATCAAAACCGATGATGATTCTCTGGGGTTTGATGAGGGTGAAGGATTAGGAACACAAATATTTAGAGATGTGGTGATTGCGCTCACATCCTTAGGCTATAAACCCAATCATGCAAAAAAAGCATGCTCAGAATTGGAAAAAAATGGAGAATTAACAGGGGAACTAGAATCCGTCATTAAAAAAGCGCTTAAACAACTGATGTCATAATTGGGAGCTACAAAGTTCACGATAAAACGCATTACAATTGGATTAAACCATTTCAATGGTTTTTAAAACGAATAACTCAAAACCATATTCGTGAAACTTGGCGCCCTTAGTGGACAAAAAAAATGAAATTCAATTCTAAATTAGATCGATTAGGGACGGAAACAGCTTTTGCTGTCTCTGCCCAGGCTCGTGCATGGGCCGAAAAAGGGCATAAAATTTATCCATTTCATCTCGGTGATATCAATTTACCCACACCGGAAAATATTCGTGAAGCGACCTATCGATTTATGAATCAAAACAAAAATGGATATTGCCCTTCTGAAGGGATTCCAGAACTTCGTGAAGCACTGGCCCATGATGTGGGGTCCAAACGAGGTGTGCAGTATGGATTTGAGAATGTGGTGGTTCAACCCGGCGGAAAACCAACAATCTGGAAATTCTTTGCTGTCATCATGAATGAAGGCGATGAAGTGTTGTATCCCAATCCCGGTTATCCCATATATGAATCCCAGATCAAGTATCAGGGTGGAATTCCTGTGCCGTACGGCTATGATGAAACTGAAACTGGATTTGCTATCGATATTCAAAAATTGCGTGCATCCATCACGGATAAAACCACCACATTAGTTTATAACAATTATCAGAATCCCATTAGTGCTGCTTCAAGCCAGGAAGAAATTGAAGCATTAGCAGAATTAGCGCTTGAGCATGATCTTTGGGTTCTCAGTGATGATGCTTATTACGAAATTCGTTACACGGATGAGCCACCGCGATCTATTGTAAATATTCCGGGCATGAAAGAACGAACGGTGATTCTCTATACATTTTCCAAAAAGTTTGCCATGACCGGTTGGCGTGTTGGAGCATCCATCGGACCGGATGAAGTCATAAAGCAAATAGCCAGATTCAATATTAATGATGAATCCTGCACAAACCATTTTA
>Ga0209554_1000401_pt1 | contig 36815 bp, 31 predicted proteins | sample MarorgKNORR_S2LV_5_FD_188221 | JGI IMG/M metagenome (GOLD analysis project Ga0209554, IMG submission 188221) | Marine microbial communities from the Southern Atlantic Ocean, analyzing organic carbon cycling - Bottom_A/KNORR_S2/LV (SPAdes) (version 2) | ecosystem: Environmental > Aquatic > Marine... | reverse complement strand
CATCCTGTCGAACACTGAGGCCGCGACTCCTGACGGGAAGTCCGCGCGCTTAATGCGCACATCGACGATCTCGATTCCAAACCGGTCCGTTAACGGAACCCGATATCGGAAATTCTCGTCCTCAAGATCGAAATCTAGAGGAGCGGGACTGTTGATGATCGATTCCAACTGGTCCGGTGTGGGAAGGCGGTCTCGGATAGGCCCTTCGCCCTCATCCGCGGGCCTCGCGGCGATGATGATCGTCAGGCTGGGATCCCGTAGTCCACCGGGAAGCGCTTCGGCCTCAGATCGCTGAATGTCGAGAAGTTTCGACGCTTCAGTGATCCGACTCATGATCTCCTCACGTGTCTCGTCGATGATCTCGGACTGGAGGTCCAGTGCCACCTCACGACGCAGGTTTGAGTTGACGATGTCGCCCACTCTTGCCTCTGCGTTGGATTCCGTGCGGAGAGCCCGGAAGAAAATCAGCGGGTCGATGATCCTGTAACGAGCGTACGCATCGATTACGAGTGTGCGCTTGTCGAGTGTCAACAGTGATGCCGGTGGTGCGTCAACACGAAGCAGACGTTTGTCCAGCTTGGTCACCGAATCGATGAACGGGGCCTTGATCCCCAGTCCGGGGGTCGTCTTGGACTCTCGGAATTCTCCAAGACGGGTAACGATCGCGACCTGCGTCTCGTCAACCTTGTAGAGAGCTTGAGAAGCGACGATTGCGCCGATGATCAGGAGTACGAGAAGTGGAATTGCTAGTTTGCGCATCTTACTGCCCTCCCCCTAAGCCCGTATTGCCTGTGGAGGTCAATGGCAAGAACGGCAAAACGCCATCAGCAACATCCTCTGTTACGACAAACTTGGTGGTCCCGGGCAGGATCTCCTCCATCGCCTCCAGATAGAGGCGTTGCCGGGTGACATCCTTGGAGTTCAGGTAACCCTCAAGGAGTTCTTTGAACCCGTCCGCCTCACCCTGTGCCAGCGCTATACGACCCTGTCTGAAACCTTCGGCAGCCTCAACGATCCGTGCCGCTTCACCCCGTGCCCTCGGCAACTGATCTGCCTCGTACGCATCAGCGAGGTTTCTCAGGCGCTCTTTTTCTTCCTGCGCCACGACTACGTCTTCAAACGCATCCCGCACTTCTTCCGGCGGGTTCACGTTCTGTAGCAGCACGGAGATGATGGTGATGCCGGCATTGTAAGACTTGAGGATATTCTGCATCTGGAGGCGTGTGTCCTCCTGAATCTGCTCACGACCTTCGGTCAATGCGTCGTCGATCGTTCGAGCCCCAACGACCTGGCGAAGTGACGTCTCTGCCACATCACGCAGGGTTCGTCCGTCAGGGCTGCCGGCGGTGATACCTCTATCCACGTCTCCGGGGTCGTCGACCTCGAACAGATAGCTACGAAGGTCAGAGATCCTGTACTGGATCACGGCGCCAACATCCACGATGTTTTCGTCACCCGTAATCATCTGGGCTTCAACAGAGACCAGAGTTACCGACGCAGTTCCATCGGCCCCGCTTCGGAAGCCGAGTTCCATGGTCCGCGTCTGCGTCACCTGAACGATGTCACGTTGGCCTACCGGTGCAGGCCACCACCAGTTCAGGCCGGAATCCGCCGTACTGTTGTACTTGCCGAACAGGCGTAGAGCCGCCTGCTCGTCTGGATCAACGGTAAATACTCCGGAAGCCAGCCATATGACGGTGACGACAATCATGCCAATCAGGACGATCAGGCTTATGCCACCTCCGCCGAGGAATTTAAGGGGCGGAATCCCGCCCTTGAAACGTTCGATCAGGTCTTCTAACGAGACCTGCTCACGACCGGCGTTTCCTCCGTTATCTCCACCACCGTCTTCCGGTGGGCGGTACATTTCGTCCCGGCCCATCCGGGGTATGGGATCGCTACCAGCGGCCATTATTACTCCTGCCGGCGGCGTTCATTCGGTCGCCGCCCGGCGGTGGCACGAAAGCCCCGCCTGATTTCAGTTCACTGACACCCAGATCAGAACGTGATACGGACCGATGAAGGTATCTGTTAATTAAATAGCCAGGCAAACGCCACTGCGTGCCGTTGCCAGACCACCGGGAAGTATACCCGAGGTACGCGCATATTCCTGTACCTGGATTCCTTTTAGGTCTGTTAGGCCTGCGGCTTCTGTCGCTACGAACGGCCTAATCGCCGATTCGCTCCTCGAACGCAGATCGTTCCTGATCAATACGCTGGAGAAATCCCTCGTAGCTGGTTGTGCCCCGTATGGCTTTTACGAGATCGGCGACGTTATCAACATATGTCCTCAGTTCTTGAACCTGCTCTCCTATCGGGCTTACCGAGGCGGGATTGTCACCGTACGAACCATTGAACGCGAAGTAAGCCTGGTTGATTTTCCTGATAAAGATGTCGTGGTCATGAAGCTCGATTCGCCTCTGCTCCATATAGGCCTCCGCCCCGTATACGTTGCCATCCGCAAGTATTTCGTCAACTTTGAGGCGCGTCTCACGCATAAATTCACGGAAACTAAATTCGTCCGAATCCGGGTCTGTCTCGGGTATGAACGGGTCTGAGGGCGGCAGAGTATCACCGGTAATTCGTTCGTAGGCGAGCCGTCCCACCTCTTCACCGAACAGGTTGGCGACCGTCTCGTTGATCGTCGTCAGATCATCGCTGCTCCAGTAGGCACGTCCCAGTGGCTTGAAGATCAGGTAGGCATGGAGCCACTCGTGCGCCGCAACATCCAGCGTGGATAGCAGATCACGATCTTTAGGGATTACGGTCGGGAACGTCGCAACTCCACCTGTTCCGAGGACAATGGCTGATAGACCCGAGTTGTCGTAAACCGAGTCTTCCATGGTTTGACGCTCGGCCAGCGTGATATCGGGATCGATCAAGATCGACTCCAGTCGCTTGATACTGTCTCGCGGCGAGGTGACAAGAACACGCGGGGTTGAGTCCAGCCTGAAATCGACAGGAGGCCATGTAAGAGGTCCAAGTTCGCCTATGTCCAGGTCTCGGAGAACAGCGTCGATGGCCGATTCCATAAATTCCTCAACGTCGTTACGAAGCCCGCCGCGTTCTTTTTCGAGATCATCAAGTCGATCTTGTAGCAACGACAATTGATCGCTATCAGAATCTGGGGCGGATGCTTCACGATCAATCTCGCGAATTGCCGTTTTGATCTCGTCGTTTAGCACAAGGTATCGATCGAGTCGCTCCCGTTTTTCTTCGGCTGAAGCTCCAACCCAGGGAATAAACTCCCCGGCACGATGGACCCATTTGTCCAGGAAGTTAGAGGTCTCCCAGCCAACGAGGCCGTATTCGTAGCCACGCGCTGCCGCATGTGCGGGACTCAGGATGCGGGTGGAGCGTGGCGTGAAGACCAACAGAGCCACCACGAAAAAAATCAGGGCGCCTTTGCGGAATCTCCGGCTCTTCAACACACGACAAGTGGCGCGGAACGGCCAGCACAGGGATTGAAGCAATTGAATGAGGATGTGCATCAAACGGCTGAGCTGATTGCCGGAGAAGGGTGTAGCCGGTGTCTCCAGTGTTCAGTTCCTTGCGTCGAAATAGCGGCGATCTAGTGTCGTGTGATCGTTCTAGGCGATTTTCCCGGGTTTACTGGCGAAGACTGTCTCACGTATATACGTTCTTGGTCCGAGATTTGGGCCCGCGATTGGGAGGCCCGCCGAACCGACCTATCCGGCTGGTGCGTATAACCTCGTGAAAATGAGACTTCCCAACATTGCAGCCAGCGCAGTCGCGCTCGTCGTTATCGTAGCCATGGCCGCGGCGGGGTGCAGTTCGTCTGGCCCACAGGTTCCTGTCGGTTCGTCCTCGGATTCCGAGATTATTGAGAAGAATCCTGAGGGCGCGGCACGTGATTTCGGCCCGGATTCAGATCCGTTGATCGCGGAACAGGACTGGGTCACCGGAAGACTGGTCGTGGTGCAGGGGATCTGGGGTTTCACCTCGGACGGCATCGACTGGCAAAACTCATACGACTTCCGGCAGATGCGTGGTCAGCCGGCGTGGTTTGGCAGCACCGGACTAAGCGGATGGGCCGGTGCGGGGCAAGCAGTGCCACGCTCCGTGATGCATGAGCTGGGTCACTCCTACTGGGGCGCGTTCCCGGTGGAAGGGCGGCCAGACCTGATTCCCGGGTCCGATACCCAGGAAATCCTCGAGTCGTACCAGGCAGATCTGCTCAAGTTTATGCGGCAGCCACCCGATCGGTTTGAGCCGCTTCGGGATCGATTCCGCAATCTTCCCAATCTTGATAGAGGGGATCTGCCGGACCTTGCGCATTTCGGCGAGGCGGATCTGATTTACCTGACCGGCGGGGATCTTGACCTGATCCCTCCAATCCTCCGGAAGTACTACACGTCATACCTTTCCGACGCCGGGGTGGTGCCCGAGGCGAAGGACTGGCCGGATGTACTCGGTTGGTGGTTTGCTCTAGACGATGAGAAACGGGCGGATGCAGGGGAGATATTCGGGCTACAGCACTTCCCTCTTGATAATTACGAAGACCTTCCTCGACAGGAGCATGCTGAACTGAGTCTCTCCGCTACCGTATTTATCGGCGGAGAAGAGAAGCAGCGACTTGTCGATTTCGCAGACCAGTTCGACGAGATCAAAAAGCAGCGTAACGCTTTGACGGACGCCACCGGAACGGACCGGGGGTTCAACTTCTGGGCACGATATCTTCGTGATCTGCTCGATCTGCATACCGAACATTCCGACGTTCTTGCAAGTGGAACTGGATCACGAGGGAGGGAGCTCGGACAAACGCTCGATATCTATCAAGAGTTGGACCCGCTATCACCTTCCGAACAGGCGAAAAGATATCGGGCGCTTTCAGGGTCGGACGGCGGTCGAGATGTCCAGGACTTCGCGCCCCTTCTGAAAGCGCGCACTCTTCTGGAGCTATTTCCCGCGGGGAGTGCATCCGATCTTGAAGGGATAGAAGCGTCTGCAAGCGCATATGCCGAAGAGTTACGTGAGCTGGTGGCCTTCGCAGATGCGGCGCTGAATCTTGGAACCACCGCGCCGGAAGAGGCCGCGAATGAGCTTGCGGATCGGCTGCTCGAATTCTCGGACGACGAGCTGGCAGGACGCATTGACACGATTTTCAGCACGATGCGAGATGCTGAACCAGAGATCGCAAGAAGCGTGATCCAGGCAATCCCGGACTCGCTGCTGCTCAAGTTGCTGGACGTTCGACCGTCCGCAGCGCGCGTCGGCGAAGTTCAACCCGAACGTCTGTTAAATGCCGTCGGGGTCGTATCTGGCGCCTCGCCAGACACGTTGATTCAGGGAATCGCCCGCCTCACCGAGAACAGCTCCGGCAACTACGCGATCGACGCACCGTTCGATGAAGCCGTGTACGATCTTCTGGACGAATTCGCAGTCAGTGATCCGGGTCTCGTGCTTCGGGTTTTCAGAGAAACGGACCTCAGGTTGCTGCCGTGGGTGACCGGCCACGCAACGGAGGCGGTAATGGTCCTGAGCGCTGATCTGAATCGGTCCGCAGTATTACTGGTCGCCCTCGACGGCCCGGAACCAACTCCTGAGCGCATCATCCGGCAACTGGCGTATTTCGATGCCGACACGGCGGCTGACTTAATGCTGGCGGCCCTTGATGCTGGGCGAGGAGATGTACTGACCGACACGCTCAACACCATCGTGTACGACGCTTACTGGTCCGATTTAGGCGCCGGGCCACCCGGCAGGCTTGGCTCAGCGGGCGAGCTGCTGACCTCACTGCGCGACAGAGTCGGAGAAGGCCGGGCGGCCGGGTTGGTGGGCGAAGGTGTTTCCGACTACCTGACCGGAGTCGATAGTGGCGATTTCGAGGCCGAGTACAGGTCACGGCACATCGACACCCTGGAATTACTTGCAGGCGCTACATCCAACGGGGAAGACCGGCGCTTCTTCGAGTCACTCATCTCAATTCTCAGAGAGACTTCATAGCGAGGCATGTGACATGCGTTCAATTTTCCCTCCAGCAGGGCGAATTAGACCGAACTACCGCGAGCCTCATTCAATACTCACTGTAATTACGTTCGCCGATGCTATACTCCGGCCAAAGCCAAATACCCCAGTTTCGCCGGCAAGTCAAACCCTCTCCGGCGCGCTCTATTAGCTCGATTGAGTCTGGAGGCACCAAATGGCGGAGTTCACCACTGAACAGATTAGGAACGTAGTGTTCCTGGGCCACTCCGGGTCCGGGAAGACCTCAATTGCTGATTCAATGTTTCACCTGGCCGGCGAGACGACCCGGTTAGGCAGTGTGACGGGCGGCACCAGCGACTCAGATTTTGAACCAGAAGAGCAACGCCGTCAGTCCAGTGTCACCACTACGATCCTGCCGAGTACGTGGCGAGATACAAAAATTAACGTACTGGATGCGCCCGGATATGCCGACTTCGCGGGCGAAATGCTATGCGCATTACGTGTAGCAGACGCCGCAGTCCTCGTGGTCGCCGCTCCCTCCGGGATTGAGGTCGGGACGACTCAGGCATGGGACAGACTTGAAGAACGATCGCTTCCGCGGATCGTTGTGATCAGCAAAATCGATCGTGAGAACACGGAGTTTGACCAGGTCGTTGACGAGATCACAGAAGCGTGGGGCCGGAAATGTGTCCCCATCCAACTCCCAAACGGCGCCGAATCATCGTTCACAGGCGTCGGCTCGCTGATTAGTGATTCTTCATTGCAGGAAGGTGATGGCGCTGAGTTATACGAGCGACTGGTTGAGGCCGTGGCCGAAACGGACGACGCGCTCGCTGAGAAATATCTTGAAGGCGAGCCTCTGACGGCGGACGAGTTGATCACCGGACTTCGAAGTGGCATCGCGGCCGGAGAGATCGTGCCCATCGTAGTGACCGCGGCCCTGGGAGAGATCGGCGTTCCTGAGTTGATGGACACAATTGTGGATCTGCTTCCCTCTCCCGCTGTCGCCGCCGCACGTGACGACGCTCCGGAGATCCCGGAGGGCGCCGAAGCAAACCTAGTGTTCAAGACCAGCGCAGATCCCTTCGTAGGCAAACTGTCCTACTTCCGCGTGTACGGGATTCCGTTCGTCGGTAACTCAGAACACTGGAACGTAAACCAGGAAACCTCTGAACGGGTCGGACAGGTTTCCTCCCCCAAAGGCAAGGAATCGGAGAATACGGGCGAGGTTATATTTGGCGATATCGGTGTAATCTCACGATTGGATGTGACCGCCACAGGCGACACGCTGACGAACAGCGACAGCCCGGTAACGCTTGACGGTATTGATCTGCCAGAGCCGTACTACGCAATGGCGGCGAAACCAAAAACGCAGGCTGATCTGGACAAGATGTCTGTCGCCCTGACAAGGCTCGGGGAGGAAGACCCGAGTCTCTCGATTTCTCGTGACCCGGTCACGGCGGAGACGATCATTCGCGGTCTCGGTGACGTACATGTGGAGATCGGCGTCGAGCGAGTCGAACGCAAGTTTGGCGTGGCGCTTGAAACGTCTCTGCCACGGATCGCGTACATGGAAACGATAGGTGGCTCCGCCCGAGTCGAGTATCGACACAAGAAGCAGTCCGGCGGACATGGACAGTTTGGACACGTCGTGATCGAACTCAACCCGCTAACCCGTGGCGACGGATTCGAATTCAACAGCAAAGTGGTCGGAGGAAACGTTCCACGGGAGTACATTCCCGCCGTCGAAAAAGGTGTCGTGAAGTCCATGGAAGAGGGCCCGGTGGCTGGATTCCCCGTGGTGGACGTTAGCGTGACGCTTGTTGACGGCAGCAGTCACTCGGTCGATTCGTCCGGAATGGCATTTGAGATCGCAGGTGGGTTTGCGCTCCGACAGGGCATTCCTCTGGCCCGGCCGGTCCTGTTGGAGCCAGTGATGCACCTCCGGATCATGACCCCGGACGATCTGACGGGGGACGTAATCAGCGACCTCAATACGAAGCGAGCGCAGATCCTGGGCATGACCCCTGCTGCGAACGGCCACACGATAATCGAATCGGACGTGCCGCTCGCGATGGTCCAACGCTACGCCACAGATCTGAGAGCGATATCGGCCGGACGTGCATCTTTTGAGTCCACGTTCGTTCGATACGGCGAAGTTCCGCAGCAGGAGATGGACAAGGTCGTCCAGCAGTACAAGAAGGAAGAGGCGGTCGCAACCTAGGGCTAAACCGTTTCGCTGCCCTGACGGTGATACAGGCGGATGGCCTTCTGAATGGCGTCCGCCCCGAACTCTAGCGCGTCCAGTGGGATACGCTCGTTGCCGGCGTGGAACATCGATGTGAAATCGATCTCCCGCGGCAGGTTCATGGGTAAGAAACCGTACGTCTGAATCCCGAGACGGGAGAAGAATCGGGCGTCCGTAGTCCCCGGGATAAGCGTCGGCAGCACGATCGAATCCGGGTCAGCCTCCTCGATCACCGAGGCCAGTGTCTGAAATAGGCTCATGTCAGGCGCGCGCGGTCCGGGGTCGTAATATCGGGACGTGATTTCCGGCGCGTTCGGCCCGTGCCCGATATCACCAAGCACGGACCTGAGTTCCCGCACGAGATCTTCCTCGGTGTAACCGGGGAGGATTCGCCCGTCCAACTGAAGTGTGACTTCACCGGGCGCGACGTTAGAAACGCTCCCGCCGGAGACGACCGTGGGCGCGACGGTGTTGTGGAGCATGGCGTCAAACATCGCTCCACGTTCCCCTATCTTCCCAAGCGCCCAGTTAGTAAAGCGCGGACGAAGCAGTAGCCGGATGAACAGGTTTTTGGGGAACGGCAACGCCCGTGCCAGAGCGGTCAACGACTCTCTAGCCGCAGGAGTCACGTGAACGGGGAGCCGCCGGGATTCGATCCGTGCAATCGCCTCTGCCATTTGCGCCATCGCGCCGCCACGACGTGCCAGCGAGGCGTGGCCCGATGGCCCACGAAACGTCAACGTTAAGAGGCATGACTGTTTCTCGGCGACCATTACAGGGTAGACGCGCAGTCCAGAAACATCGGTAGCAAATCCGCCGACCTCGCCGATCGCATACTTCACTCCGGCGAACTCCTGCGGGTGCTCTTCGACCAGGAACCGTGCACCGACAACACCTCCTCGTTCCTCATCCGATACGGCGGCAAAGATCAGATCGCCCGGCGCGGTCTCGCCAGACGCTTTGATGCGCAATAAGGCCGTGGCCATCATCGCCAGGCCGCCCTTCATATCGATAGCGCCGCGACCCCAGATGAAGCCGTCTGTGATCTCGCCGGAGAATGGCGGATGATCCCACAACTGTCCATCGGTAGGAACGACATCGACGTGGCCGTACAAGAGCAACGGATCGCCAGTTCCGTTACCGGGGAGGCGGGCCACAAGATTCGGACGCTCGGGATCGAGGGCAAGGATCTTCGTTTCAAACCCGTGCTCGGCGAACAATCGCTCGAGGTACGCGACGCAAGCGCGTTCGTTGCCCGGCGGGTTCGTAGTGTCGAACCTGATCAGGTCCTGAAGGATATCTGAGGGCGACTTGGTCATTGGTCAGCCAACCATATCCGATGACCAGCCCCGGCATTCAAGCCGAGAGCGTTCAGGACACTCGGCGCAGCTCCGCCGAGGTGGCGTACGCGAGCAGCGGCGGAACCGCCACTCCGATGCCGCCGATAACGAGGGCGATCTCGTTGCTTGTCGCCTGTGCAATGATCCCACTGAACAAGAATCCCAGTGAAAACAGTTGCATAGAGACCCCAAATAAACTCATCACCCGGCCCCTCATTTCGTCAGGAGTGTGGCTCTGCACAAGTACGCTGATCGTAATGACGTAGGCGAGTCCGGTGGCGCCCATCAATCCAAGTAGAAACAGCGACAGGTAGTAATCTCGCGAAAACGCGAAAACGACCATGAAAACGCCGAACAGGACTCCGGTGACGATCATCAGAAGGCCCTTATTTAACTTGTCGCCCGCAACAACCAGCACAATTGTCCCGAGAGCGCCGCCTATCCCGAACGCGGCCATCATCAGCCCGAAGCCTTCTCCGCCCACGTCGAACACGTCTTCTGCGTACACCGGGATTAACGGCATGATGAACCCGGCGAACAATGCGAGCAGGTTCAGTGACATGAGCACCCGGATCACCGGATCGGACTTGACGAAGTTCAAGCCGTCCTTGATGTCCTGCCAGGCGGATTTCGATTTGTCGCTTCGATGGACGGTCCGGGTTTTCACCATCATCAGCAACGCCAGGCCAACAAGTCCAAGCCCTCCAACCAGGAAGTAGACCGAGTCTGCGCCCCAGGCGCCGATCATGACACCGGCGATGGCTGGCCCAATAATCAAGCCGATCATGCCAGAGGATTGCATCATCGACGTGGCGCTCATCAACTTGTCTCGCCCTACAAGTTCCACGACGAAACTCTGGTTGGCCGGCATACCAAAAGCGACGACGCTACCTTGTGCCAGGGCCAGTCCTAACAGTAACCAGATCGTCATCAGATCGGCGGCGATGAGATATCCCGTGAGGAAGGACAGAGCCACTATCGCCGTTCTGACGATAAGGAGTATGTCTCGCTTCGGAAATCTGTCGGCGGCGAGGCCTCCGACTAGTGACAAAGCGATTACGGCGATAGCCGGCACGCCATTGACGGCCCCAACCCACGCCTGTGATCCGGTCAGTTCGTAGGAAAGCCACGATTGGACCGCGGCTCGGGCCTCGAATCCGAACACCATGAAAACACTGGCGAACGCCATCCAGCGGAAGTCCGGTATTCGCATAACTTCCATCGGGCCGACACGTGGCGCGAGCACGGGCGTGTCTAGAGAATGGGTCGCCTCTGCAGGAAGCGACCCTAACGTCTCTGAATCTTCTTGTTCAGCCTTTGTGGCAGCCATGAGTTGCCCTTGATTCGCGCTCAACGAGCAGAATCGAATGACATGAAATCATCATCTGACGTGAGATATCGTTCCGCTAACTTGTAAGTGTGTCCCACAATACTCTCCGGCGTGGCAGCCGATTCCGCTAACAACGCCCTCACGCTGTACGTTTCAGGAGTTCATGTGTCCGGAAATTTCGGTCGCACCCGGATAATCGCCCTCGTTGCCGCCGCGATGCTCCTCGCCGTCGCATGCAGTGGTGGCGGCGGTGTCGCTCCCACACGCGATCCTGCGCTGCCACCCCACGTAGCAGATGCGTCCAACGGCGAACGGCTGTTCAAGAATGAGAGTTGCTCAGCCTGTCACTCGACGGGCACGAGACGTGTGAGCGGCCCCGGACTGGCCGGAATTTACGATACGGCTGTTACACGAGTCCCAGAACTCACTGCCGATCAGTACATCGAGCAGTCGATTCGGTCCCCGGGCGCGTTTGTCGTGAACGGATTCAATGACGTCATGCCGAAGACCTACAGCCGATTGCCGCAGGATGATGTGGATGACTTGATCGCGTATTTGAAGAGCCTGAATTAGCGAGGCTCGGTGGTTAGAGGGTTATCCGGAAGCCCGAATGTATCGCTATTGGAGCTTCTCCCTCACTCCAGCCCTCCCCCGCTGGGAGAGGGGGTCACACCGGCGGATGCAGATCGTGGAACCGGTCGCCTGTTCGAAGGCGTGGCCTGTCTGCACCAGTAGCTGTTCGGACAGATGATGTCCGACGAACTGGAGACTGAGCGGGAGACCGTCACCATTCAGTCCGCACGGCAGTGAAATCGTCGGTAGTCCAGAGAAGTCCGCGGGCACGGTGAACCGGAAGAAGTCCCAGGGGTCCAACTCCTGTTGTATCGTCCCGTACATGTCGTCTGGGGTGACGGGGTGGGCCGCCGCCCCGGTGGACGGGCTGGCGAGAAGATCGATCCCGCGCATTGTGACCCGAAATTCGCCTACCAAAGCGGCACGTAGAACATTGGCTTCCGCATACTCAGCTGCGCTCAGGGATACACCTCTTCTGAGCCACTCGCGGAACCACGGACCATATTCGTCCGACCGTAAGGGATACGTACTGGCGTGAGCCGCCGCCGCCTCTGCCGCGCAGATCGGTTCCCATGCCGCCAGGTATTCACGCAGATTGGCCGGCATCGTAACCGAAACGATCTCAGCGCCCAGGCTCTCCATCACGCGCACGGCCTCGGTGGCATACCGCTCGTCAAATCCGATTCTGACTCCCTTGACGCCTGCATCCAGGGTCGCGGTCATGTCCGGGGCCGGGTTGGGGAGTGTTGTGGGATCGTTTGGGTCCAGTCCGGCGATCGCCTGCAGGACTATCCCGGCATCGGCGGCGGAGCGTGTCATCTGGCCTATGTGGTCCAGCGATTCCGCGAGCGCCATCACCCCGTATCGACTCACTCGGCCCCATGTCGGTTTGAGACCGACGGTTCCGCATGAGGCTGACGGGAACCGGATCGAGCCGCCCGTGTCGCTGCCCAGTGTTCCGTACGCCAATCCAGCTGCCGTCGCGCATCCAGACCCGCTAGAAGATGCGCCAGACCAGTAGCCTTCCTTCCACGGATTCTCCGGGACGTCCAGCTTCGGGTTGTAGCCGGCCATCGCCCCTTCGGTCAGGTTCAACTTGCCGAGAAGAACTGCACCGGCCTCGTTGAACCGGGCGACCACCGTTGAATCAAAGTCGGGGATGTTATCGGCGAATACAGCGCTGCCGCCCATCGTGCGAACGCCGTTTGTGGCGCACAAGTCTTTGACTGCCACCGGGATCCCATGAGGCGGGCCGCGGTAGTTGCCTGCCGCGATCTCCGCGTCAGCAGCACGCGCCTGAGCGCGAGCGCTATCCGCCATTACCGTGGCATACGCCTTGAGTTGACCATCAATTCGGTCAATGCGGTCAAGTTGCGATTCGGTCAATTCGACCGACGACAACACCCCATCACGGATCAGTGGAGCAAGTTCGCTGATCGTCTTGTAGTGCAGATCATTAGTCATGGGATGCTCCTGATCTTCGTGGTCACCTATTTACACCGGCGGGTGCAAATTGTGGAAGTCGGTCGCCTGTTCGAAGGCGTGTCCCGCCTGAATTAGCAGCTGCTCGGACAGGTGATGACCTACGAACTGAAGGCTGAGCGGGAGGTTCTCGCCGTTCAGCCCGCATGGAAGCGAGATCGTCGGCAGTCCGGCGTAGTCCATCGGCGCCGTGAAACGAGACTGCCACGAGTTACGGCTGGACGGTATCGGTCCGTACAGCTCCTCGTGCGTGATCGGGTACGGCGTGCGATGTGTGGACGGGCAGGCGAGGAGATCGATTCCGCGCATTGTGACGCGAAGGTCCCCGACGCAAGCCGCCCTCAGTACATTGGCTTCGGCGTAGTCCGCTGCCGTGTGTGCTGCGCCGTTAGTAAGCCAACCACGGAACCACGGCCCGTATTCGTCCGAACGCGATGGGAAGGTGGGCGCATGGGCCGCGGCTGCTTCAGATGAGCAGATCACGGGCCATGCGTCCATGTACTCGCGCAGCCTGCCCGGCATTTTGACCGGGACGATCTCGGCGCCCAGGCTCTCCATCAACCGCACACTTTCGGCGATCGCGCTGGCGATTTCAGGTTCGAGGTCTTCCGTGGCGTAGCTCTCGTCGTACCCGATCTTTATCCCTTTGACGCCTGCATCCAGCGTCGCCGTCATGTCAGGAACCGGCTGTGGGAGCGTTGTCGGATCGTTCGGGTCCAGCCCGGCGATAGCCTGGAGGACAATCCCGGCGTCCGCAGATGAACGGGTCAACGGTCCCACGTGATCTAGCGATTCCGCAAGGTTCATCACGCCATATCGGCTAACCCGTCCCCATGTCGGCTTCAAGCCAACGGTCCCGCACGCGGCTGCCGGGTACCTGATGGAACCTCCCGTGTCGCTGCCAAGGGTGCCGTACGCCAGACCCGCTGCGGTTGCGGCGCCAGATCCACTCGAAGATTGACCAGTCCAGTGGCCGTCTTTCCAGGGGTTTTCCGGGATGTCCAGCTTTGGGTTGTAGCCGCCCATAGCTCCCTCTGTCAGGTTGAGCTTGCCAAGCATCACGGCCCCGGCATCGTTCAGCCGTGTGACGACCGTGGCGTCATATTCCGGAACGTTATCGGCGAAAACGGCGCTGCCACCCATCGTCCGCACACCGGTCGTGAAGCAAAGGTCTTTCACCGCAATAGGGATGCCGTGGAGCGGGCCGCGGTAGTTGCCGGCCGCGATTTCCGCATCGGCGGCGCGCGCCTGAACACGAGCGCTGTCAGCCATCACCGTGGCGTACGACTTCAGGTGGCCGTCGAGTTGCTCAATTCGCGCCAGTTGCGACTCGGTAAGTTCCACCGACGACAGCTTGCCGTCTCGAATGAGCGGGGCCAGCTCTGAAATGGTCATATAGTGGAGGTCTTCGGTCATTTTTTGCTCCGTGGATGGAGTCGAATATTCATCAAGTATTGATGGTTTAGATAGGCTGAATGAACGAAAGAACTTCTCCCTCATCCTTGATGCATCTGGGATGCATCTGGCCTCTCTCGCTGGGAGTTGGGAGGATTCGGACGATTACTCGAACCCGGCTGGCCTCTTGTCGGCCCAGGGTCGTGCGTCTTCAAAAGCCTTCGAGGCCGCCAGCACCGTCTCTTCATCGCCCCAACGCCCGACGATGTGAAGCCCGATCGGCAGACCATCGCTTGAGAACCCGGCTGGAGCCGTGGCCGCCGGGTTACCGCACATGTTGAACGGGTAGGTGAACGGCGTGAATCCCCACAGCTTGTCTGGCACCGATTGGCCACCGATCACGTCCGGGTGCTCACCGACCTTGAAGGCCGGTGTTGCGAGTGTCGGCGTGAGCAACAGATCGTAGTCTTTGAAAAACTCCTGAACGTAGTGGCGGTAGAACTCCAACTTGGAGTAGGCGTCCCAGAGCTCCTCACCGGTGACCCTCTGACCTCCTTCGAGTCCATCTCGAAGGTAGTCGGTCAGCAACTCCCGTTGCTCAAGGAGGTGTCCGTTGGTTGTGAATGTGCGGCAGCGCCAGATGGTCATGAGCAGATCGAACATCGCTTCCGGGGAGTCGATCTTGAAGCCAGGTTCTTCCACGGTCGCACCCATCTCTTCAAATGACAGTGCCGCCTTCCCGACAACTTCCCGCACATCTGGATCGACCGCCACTCCACCGAGGTCGGGCGAATATGCGATACGGAGACCTTTCACGCCTCTGCCGAGAGCGGCTATGAAGTCCGGCGGGTCTTCCTGGATGGTCAGGTGCTCCGCGTCTGGATGTGGTCCTGCAAGGACCTGAAGCATCGTCGCCGCATCGGTAACGTCTCGTGCCAGGGGGCCGACGTTGGAGTAGTTGAACCAGTGCCAACTGTCGATCCCCGCCGAGTAACGTGGCACTCGGCCCTGCGTCGCCTTGATGCCGTAGACGCCGCACAGGCCCGCGGGGATGCGTATCGAGCCAGCGCCGTCACTGCCCTGCGCCAGCGGAGTGATGCCCGCGGCGACAGACGATCCCGCCCCGCCGCTCGATGCTCCGCTGGTGCGCTCGGTATTCCAGGGATTCCGGCAGGCGTCGCCAAGTCGGTTCTCGTTGGTGCCGATATGGCCGTACTCAGAAGTATTGGTCTTCCCGAGGATTACGGCGCCAGCGTCCTTGATCCGCGTCACAGCCAACGAGTCTTCGGCGGCGATACGGTCTGTGTATATCAGCGAGCCGGAGGTGAAACGGACGCCCTTCATCGGTTCCAGGTCCTTGATGGAGGTCGGCACGCCGTGAAGCGGTCTCAGCTCATCGCCGTCCATGACCGCCTGCTCGGCAGCGCGTGCGGTCTCAAGTGCCTCTTCTGGAATTACCGCCAGATACGCATTTAGCTGGCTGTTGAACTTATCGATGCGGTCCAGTGCCGCCTGCGTGACCTCTACGGGCGATATCTCCCGCTTTGCGATCATCTCCCGCAATCGGTGGGCAGGTGTCCAGGCTAGTTCGGCAATGGCGTCAGACATGGCTCTCTTTTCCAGTTATTCGTGCTGGTTGGCTGCGCCATTATGCCGCGCGCGCAGGCCCAGCGGAAAGCCGGTTCTTATCGAGCAAGTATTTTGGAAACTACGCTCCGGCGGCGGCGGGTTGCGGCGCGTACGCCGAACGCAGGTCCGTCTCCTGGAAAATCAAAGGCTTCTCGCCACGGGCATAGTCATAAAGTGCGGCTTTGAAGATGCCTTCCATCGCCTGCACACCACCGATGCCGATAGCGAACACAACGACGCCGATCGGAATTCCGATTATGGGGGAAATAGCGCTGAAGATCGCCGTGATGAGGCCAACTATGAGCATCACACCCATGTAGATGATTCCAAAACCGAAGTTTGAAGTGAGCTGCCTTCCCCAGGTGGCGGTGAACAGACCAGTTGAGCGCTTCATGGCCGTGATTGGCCCGACTCCCTCAGTGACGAGGATCGGGATGACAAAGAACGTGATCATCGCCCAGCCGGACGACAGAAGGCTCGTGCCGATCGATCCCATCATGCTTCCGCGTGATCGGCTCCGGAGGTACATCAAGATCAAGGCCACAACGGCCGCAATGATGGCCCAACCGAGGATCGTGTGGACATGCTTGGCTGCGTGCGACAACCCTGAACCAACATTCGGGTCGCCCCCGCGCAGCCGCTCTTGCGCAGCGGATATGAGCGCCGCGTTGAAAAAGATGATGACGAAGTAAGCGGCGAAGAACGTCGTCCCGGCCAGGATTATATCCACCGGGACGATAGTGCTTTCTTCCAGGCCGGTGGTCGGATTGATCCTGTTCGGCGTCTCCAAGTGGTCGAGTGTGCCGGTGGCACTGGCGATAGCGAAGAACACCCCTAGCAGGATCAGCACGCCAACACCACCCATAATCGGGAAGAAGATCAGCTCCTTGTCCTTCATCAGGACGGACCAGCTGACTTTTATGAGTTGGAATGTATGGCCGATTGTTCTGAACATCTGCGCAGTATACCGAGGAAGGCTGGAACTTCGATTGGGGGTTCCATAGGATTCGGCCAATCTAAGTGTTGATCGGCCATATTTTGCTTACGAGGCATAAGGCCTGAACGATTTATCAGTGATCGCAAAATGAAGGAAGCCTGATGGCGGGAACAAATCTTCGGGTCGGCTTTATTGGTGCAGGCCAGATCGCGGCCTTGCATGCGCTGGCGTACGTTGACAATCCCGACGCCGTCTTGCACGCGATAGCGGATCGGGACCCCGATACTCGTTCCGCTCGTGCAGCCGAATGGGGAGTGGACAAGACTTATTCCGACTACCGGGACTTGCTGGCAGATCCCGATATCGACGCGGTTGAAATCATCCTCCCCCACCACCTGCATCTGCCCGTCACCCGGGAAGCGCTGGCGGCCGGGAAGCACGTGTCTCTTCAGAAGCCAATGTGCCTTTCGTTGGATGAGGCGGATCAGATCATCACGGCTTCCAGTGCCTCTACCCGATTGTTCCGGGTCTTTGAGAATTTCCGGTCGTACGAACCGTTCCTATTAGCCAGAAAGTTGATCGATGAGGGCGAGATCGGTGATCCGCTGTCGCTGCGCATGAAGAACATCTCCGGGCGCGGCGTCGGTGGCTGGACGCACACGCCAATCGCCAGAGCATGGCGGTCCGATAGCGCACAGAGCGGCGGCCATCTTTCGATCTTGGACCACGGCTATCACATGGCCTCAATCGCGATGTATTTGATGGGGCATGTGGAATCCGTTCACACGCTTTCTACCCGGAACGGCGGGGATGCGTTCGCGTTGGCACCGGCGATGATCACGTTCAGGTTTGCGGACGGCGATCGGCTTGGCTCATGGGAGATCGTTCGAGCGCCGGATCTTCTGGTGCGAACGGAGTACTACGGCGGCGACGAATGGGTGGAGGTGACGGGCACGCGCGGCGTGGTGTGGGTGAACCGGTGCTCTGGAGATCTGCTCGGCGTTCCGCCTGTCACGCTGTACCGTGACGGCGTCACGCGCCAGTTCAGCGACATGGATACCGGCTGGGACGCCAGTTTCCGGGATGGTGGGCGAGAGTTCACGAAGGCAATCATCGATGGCACGCAACCGGACCTCGACGCAACTGAGGCGAAGGCGGTGCTCGCCTTCTGCCTGGCCGCTATAAAAAGTGAATCGGATCACCGCGAAATATCGCTTGGTGAATTGGAATCTAAGGGAGTCACAGGATGAGCAACGGTCGGGTGAAGGTCGGTTTCATCGGCGCGGGAACGATCTCGTACCTGCACGAACTCGGGTATCACGACAACGAGACGGGCGAGCTGTATGCGATCGCGGATCCCGCGCCCGGCCTCGCCCAATCACGCAAGGAGGCGTGGGGCGCGCAGAAGGCGTATACCGATTACAAAGAGCTCCTGGCCGATCCGACGGTCGACGCGGTCGAGATCTTGTTGCCCCACCATCTGCATCTCCCGATAACACTTGAGGCGCTTTCGGCGGGCAAGCATGTCTCGCTACAGAAACCGATGGCGATTTCAATGGATGAAGGCCACCAGATTGCGGCGGCCGCGGCAGCGAGTGACAAGGTTTTTCGGGTAGTGGAAAACTACCGCACATATGAGCCGTATATGCGGGCGAAGGCGATGATCGAGGCGGGCGAGATCGGCGACCTGGTCACCATCCGCGTGATGATGGTCAGGGGCAAGGGTCAAGGTGGGTTCGACACGCCTCCGGCTGCACAGTCGTGGCGAGATGATGCCGCGCTCGGAGGACCGGCGCAGTCGATGCTGGACTACGGCTATCACGTCACGTCAATCGTCACTTACTTCATGGGCTCGATCGAGAAGGTCAACGCGATGTCAGACCTGGATGGGCCTGAAGGGTTTACCGGCATCCCAGCGGTCATCTCGTGGCGGCACACGGGCGGCCAGTACGGCAACTGGAACATGGTGACGGCCCCGGACATGATGGTCCGCACGAAGTACTACCCGCTCGATGAATGGATCGAGATCACGGGCACCCGCGGAATCATCTGGATCAATCGTTGCACTGGTGACATGCTCGGCAAGCCGCCAGTAGAGATGTACCGGGACGGCGAAATGCGCTCTTACAGCGACATGGAGACGGACTGGGGCGACAGCTTCCGGGTAGCAGCACACAACTTCACGGATGCGATAGTGAACGGCACGCAACCCGACATGGATGGCGAAGAAGCAGTACACGCCCTCGCATTCGCCCTGGGAGCAATAAAAAGCGCATCAGAAGGCAGAGACGTGAAGTTAGCGGAGCTTTAGGGTCGTCAAATTAATTGGGAAGGAGAAGAGAAAATGCCGTTTGTTCAAGGTGAGGTTATATCGCATGCGCAGATGTCCGTGGAAGAAGGCGCACATCTCCAACGCGGCATGAACTATCAACTTGCCTCCGGGAATAGCGTCTTTTTAATGAGCGTCCGAAAAGGTGCGCCATACCAAGATGTTGTCGAGAATGACGGGCGAATACTCATATATGAAGGCCATGACGCTCCCCGAAAAAGGGGTGACCCCGATCCTAAATCGGTCGACCAACCAGAGTTCTACCCCGGTGGATCACTCACCCAAAACGGTCTTTTCAAAGAAGCTGCTGCCCGGTACAACACTGATAAAACCGAGTTCGAGACGATTCGAGTTTACGAAAAGATTAAACCGGGGATTGGGGTTTTCAACGGGGCCTTTGCGCTCCGCGACTGCTGGCAAGACAAATCTCAGGGCCGATCTGTATTCAAGTTTCGACTTGAATTGCTCGACGATGTACGGACTAGCGACGCTCGGACCGGTGGACGTAGGACGCAGGAGCCGTCACCCGGCCGGATGATACCGCCAGCGATCAAATTAGAGGTCCGGGCTCGTGATGATGGCCAGTGCGTCGAATGCGGAAGTGTCGACAATCTTCATTTCGACCACATAATTCCTTACTCGAAAGGTGGGTCGTCTCGTCTTGTCAGGAATGTCCAGCTCCTCTGCGCACGGCACAACTTATCCAAGAGTGATCGAATTATCTGAAGTACCACCCCCCTGGATCACACGCCCCTAAAACACATCCTCGTTGCTTTTGAGCGCCTTTACCTCTGCGGTTGAGTAGCCCGCTTCCTGTAGGATTTCGTCTGTGTGCTCGCCGAAGGCTGGGGCTCCCCGGGTGATCTTTAGTGGGGACTCACTCATCACGGACAACGGGCCCGGGCCTCTGGTGTTCCCGGAGACGGAGTGGCGTGTCTCGACGATCATGCCGTTAGAGAGCGCCTGCTCGTCGTAGACCATCTCCTCAACGAAGCGCATCGGCCCACAGGGCACACCGGCGGCGCTGAGAATCTCTAACCACTCATCCGTCGTCTTTTCTGAAAACAACTTCGTGTAAGTGAGGATCAAGTTCTCTGCGAACTCGATCGCTTCAGGCGTCTCACGCTCGTGGCCGGGGTCGAACCTGATGTCATGCACGCCCATGGCGTCCGCCATTTTCTGTCGCAGGGGGTTGCTGAGACAACCGATCGAGATCACCCAGTCGCTGGTCTGATAGGCCTTGTAATAGACCATGAACTCCGGGTTGTAGCGTTGATCGCGATAGGCGGCATAGATCTCGGAAAACGCAACTCCGGCCTCTTTGAGAACCGGCATATCCTCATCGCGCCAGATCTGTCGTGGTGTCGGGAAGTCGTCCAGTTGCGTGAGACTGCTGACCTGCATGGTCAACGAGTTTTGCAGCAGCGAGTTCTCGATCTTCTGACCTTTGCCGGTCCGTTCCCGGTAGTACAGAGCCGCAGAGACCGACATCATGATCGCGTAACCGGTGGCCATATCTGATACCGGCGAGACCGTTACGGCACGTGGCAGGCCGTCTACATCATGGCCCTCGGAGGTCATCATCCCGCTGAGCGCCTGCACGATCACGTCGTAGCCGGGGAGTGCCCGATTCGGACCCTGTCTACCGTATGCCGTGACCTCACAGTAGATGATTTTCGGGTTGACCTTAGACAATGTTTCGTAATCAATACCGAGCTTAGCAGGCACATCCGGTCGGTGGTTGAGCACGATCACGTCGGCGTCTTCGACCAGCTTGTTAACGACCGCTTGGCCGCCGGGTTTAGTCAGATCTACACGAATGCTCCGTTTGCCGCGGTTCACCGCTATGAAGCCGCGGCTCTCGTTGGGGCCGGACGGTCCGGGCGAGCCACGCCAGGGGTCGCCCCACGGGGGCTCGACTTTGATCACATCGGCGCCGAAGTCGGCCAGCAGCATCCCGCCAACGGGGCCGGCGATGATCTCCGTGAACTCGATGACGCGCACGCCCTCCAGGGGACCGGGCATCTAATGAACCTCCGTTCCTTCGCTGAAAATCGGGTTGATGGCTCCCGACACAGCGCCGGACTCTATCAGGGTTTCGATCTCGGAACTGCTATATCCGATCTCGGACAGCACTTCTGAAGTGTGTTCGCCGAGCATGGGCGATGAAGTATCGGCGGCGGTTGGCGAATCGGACATCTTGAAGATCGGGCCCGCCGTGCGCACAGTGCCGGCAATAGGATGTTCATGCTCCACGATCATGCCGTTTGCGATCGCCTGTTCGTCAAACACCATCTCTTCCACGAATTTGAGCGGCGTTACTGGCACACCGGCAGCTTCGAGCAGGTCAACCCAGTAAGCGGCTGGCTGCTCCCGGAACATCCCCTCCGCCTTCAGAACGATCTGCCGGGCGGATTCCAACGCGTTTTCGCTCTGCTGGTTATATCCAGGTTCAAAGCGGGGATCGGCGAGGCCCATTGCGTCTGACATCTTCTTACGAAGCGGCTCACTCAAGCAGCCAACGGCGATGATCCAGTCTTTTGTCTGAAAGGTCCGGTAGTAGGGCCGATAGGCCGGCGATCGGTCGTCCTGCTGGTACAGGGCGTTCACGTCCGGGTACGGCAGTCCGGCTTCCCGCACAGCTGGCAGGTCCTCGATCACCATTCGTGATTGGGCAGACGGGCTGGACGGGATGTAAGTCAGTGGCAACGTCTGAATGTAGAGCGCGTTGGAGAGGAGCGAGGTCTCGATCTTCTGCCCTCGACCCGTACGTTCACGATGGAACAATGCCGCCAGGACACCCTGGCACACGGCGTACCCGGCCGCAAAGTCGATCGGCGGAGTGCCTCGGATAACTCGGGGGACGCCATCGTCGATCATCCCATTAGTCGCCATCAATCCGGTACGCGCTTGCATGATGATGTCGTACCCGGGTTTGGCGCTCTCCGGCCCGGAACGTCCAAACGCTGTTATCTCGCAGAACACGAGGTCAGGCTTAATAGCCGATAGCGTTTCGTAGTCGATGCCCAGCTTCGCAGGCACGTCGGGTCGGTGATTCATGATCACAACGTCGGCCTGGCTAACAAGCCGATGGACGACTTTCACGCCCTCTGGCTTTGTGAGATCGAGCCGGATGCTTCGTTTGCCTCGGTTTACGGCGATAAAGCCGCGGCTCTCTTTAGCTTCTGCCGGCCCGACTCGCGTCGGCGATCCGCGCCACGGGTCGCCCCATGGCGGTTCGACTTTGATTACGTCGGCGCCAAGGTCCGAGAGCAGTACGCCGCTCACGGGCCCGGCGATGATCTCCGAAAATTCGACGACTTTGATGCCGTCAAGTGGACCGGCCATCTATCACCTGCTTTCGTCCTCAACAAACGTGGGACGGGGCGCAGTGTACGCCCAGAGAGGTATCAGGTCTGGCGGCCCGTCTCGCCTATCCTGTTTTCGCCGATCCTGCCTGGTGAAACGCCTCGATCTCAGCATCTGAGTAGCCAGCTTCCGAAAGCACCTCACGAGTGTGCTCGCCCCTGGCCGGTGATATCCGCACAGGCTCCGGCTGTGTCTCCGTCCACTTCGATAGAGGGCCCGCGTAACGAACCCTGCCACCGACCGGGTGCTGCTGCTCGATGATCATTCCCGTTGCTTTTGACTGAGGGTGGTCGATCATCTCCTCGATGTACAACAGTGGCGCTGCGGGAACGCCGGCCGCATCGAATATGCGAAGCCATTCCTCGGCCGTCTTCTCCTTGATCATCGCCTCGGCCTTACGGGCAAGGGTGAACGCAAACTCGATCGACTCCTCTGTAGTCGGGTCATAACCCTCGTCGAACCTTATGTCCTCAATGCCGAGGCAGTCCGCAGCCCTCTTCCGGAGCGGCTCGCTCAGACAGCCAAGGGTGATTACCAGGTCCGCCGTCTGGTAAGAGCGGTAGTAGATAAACGCGCCGAAGGGCGTCGGACGGCGCTCCCGGTAGATAGCGTCTATCTCTCTGTATGTGAGTCCGGCCTCCCTGAGCAGGGGCAGATCGTTCTGAACGAAGTCAAACGTCGGCGAGGGTGCGTTTTCGACCTGGGTCAACGAAAGGCCCTGGATGGTCAGGGCGTTTGCGAACAACGAGGTCTCGATTTTCTGTCCCTGGCCGGTTCTCTCTCGATGGAACAGCGCGGCACAGACCGACTGAACTACCGAGTATCCGGTTGCGTAATCCACCATCGGCATAACGCTGAGGTAGCGCGGCACACCCTCGTTCAGTTTTTGATCTCCGTACCGGTACCCGTCCATGTTGCCTTCAGCCGCCATGATTCCGGTCAGGCCCTGCATCAAAAGGTCGTAGCCCGGGTTGCCGGCGAACGGCCCCTCGCGTCCAAACGCCGTTATTTCGCTGTAGACGAGGTCGGGCCTGATCTTTCTCAACGTCTCGTAGTCGATCTTGAGCGCGTCAAGGACATCGGCCCGGTTGTTGACCGTCACGACGTCGGTCTTCGAAACAAGCCTGTGGACGATCGACTGCCCTTCTTCTGAATTCAGGTCCAGGCAGACAGAGCGCTTGCCGCGATTGACGGTGATGAAGCCCTTGCTCTCAGATTCGGAGAGTGGCGCGATGCCCGCCCGCCAGGGATCGCCCCATGGTGGCTCGATCTTGATGATGTCCGCGCCGAGGTCCGAAAGAAGCACGCCGCTGACCGGCCCTGCGATGATCTGTGAGAACTCGATTACCCGAATGCCCTGGAGCGGACCAGCCATTCATACACCTGCTTGAATCTGCCGTGTGCGGCAACGCATCTCGCCGCGTGGGCGCAGCTTAGCCCAGCGCGGCTCCAGATTCGAGCAGTGAGGCGATTTCGGCGGCGGAATAACCAGCTTCCGCCAATATTTCTGCCGTGTGCTGCCCTAACGCGGGCGATGGGAGCTTGGCTTCGGGAGTGTTCTCGGACCAGTTGGACAACGGTCCAACTAGCTTCATCTTTCCGCCGGCGTGGTGTTCTTGTTCGATCACCAGACCGTTGGCGATGGCCTGTTCGTTATCCAGCAAGCCGTCAACGTACTGCACCGGCATCGCCGGAACGCCAGCTTCGTGGAAGATACGCAGCCAATCCTCAGACGACTTCTCAGCGATGAGGCCCTCCACCTTTTCCAAAAGGTGATCCGCAAATTCGATGGACTCCGGCGCTTCAAGGTCGTAACCCGGCTCGAAGCGCCTGTCCTCAAATCCCACACATTCACACATCCTCTTCCGGAGTGGCTCACTCAGACAGGCCACGGCGATGAGACCATCTGCGGTGTGATACGGCCGGTAGTAGATCAGCAAAGCGGATGGGAACGATCGGGTTTCGAAGTACAGATCGTTGATCTCGCTTGACGCTACGCCGGCGGCTTGAAGCATCGGGAGATCCTCGTCGTGCCACTGTTGCGGCCTGGTCGTGCCGCCCGAAGTTCTTGCGAGTTGGCCTGACTGAAACATCATCGCGTTCGCCAGAAGAGACGTGCCGATCTTCTGGCCGCGCCCGCTCTTTTCACGGTAGTAGAGCGCAGCGCACACGGACTGGACGATCGCGTAGCCGGTGGCGAAGTCCACGAAGGGAGTGGTACGGATCATCCGGGGCACACCGCGCCACATGATCCCCTCGGACAGGATGATCCCGCTAAAGGCCTGCGCCAGGACGTCGTAGCCCGGGCCACCCGCATACGGGCCTTCAAGGCCGTAGGCGGACGCCTCGCAATAGATGATGCGCGGGTTGATGGCCGAGAGCGTGTCGTAATCGATCCCGAGCTTCGCGGGAACATCGGGCCGATGATTGGTGATGACAATGTCGGCAATTTTGACCAGTCGGTGGGCGGCCTCACGTCCGCCATCCTTCGTGAGGTCCAGTTGGATTGAGCGCTTACCACGGTTTACGGCTATGAAGGGACGGGACTCATGCTCTGCAAACGGGCCACCGCCATCACGCCACGGGTCGCCCCACGGCGGTTCGACCTTGATCACGTCCGCGCCGAGGTCCGACAGCATCACCCCGCTGACAGGACCGGCGATGATTTCAGAGAATTCGACGACCCGAACGCCATCCAACGGTCCTGTCATGCAGTTGACTTCCTCTCCCTAGTACGCCCTGCTGCCGCGGTACGCCCCCTTCGGGTGCCTCAGGGAGCGTATCCGACGGCGAGTATGGATCGTGGCTATCTTTGGGGCGGTGTTATCTGTGCTCCGCGAACCCCGGCATCAAGACGTTCGATACTGTGACTGCCTGCGACGGTTACGTACACGGAGTCTTCCCACCAGCACATGTTCGTGACCCGGTCTCCGCGCATCGGGTAGCTCCGCACAAGCTCACCAGACTCGACATCGAGCACGTCGATCGTGCCGTTAAGCCATCGTGCAACCCACAAACGGCCATGTTCATCGAACTGGCAGCCGTCGACTGTCGCGTTCGGGAACTGGAACACCGTTTGTTCATTTGAGACGGCTCCGGCATCATCGATATCGTATGAGACAACCGAGTTCGTCCGGGACATGCACACGAATAGCCGCTTCTGGTCCGGGTGTACCGCCAGCCCGTTCGGGTACTCAAGACCGTCCGCGAGCAGCCTCACCTCGCCGGCCTTATCCGGTGTCGGCATATCTATTCGGTAGATGGCTCCCGGAACCGGCTCCGTGTCTATTCCCGGGTCAGTGAAGTAGACGTTGCCCTTGAGATCCATACACACGTCGTTCGGGCCGTTATACGGGCTGCCGTCAAACTCGTCGGTCAGGACCTCAATCAATTTACGATCCATGTCGATGCGCGTGACACGCTTTGCCCCGTGGTCGGCGCAGATAAGGCCACGGTTGCCGTCGTACTTCAGGCCGTTCACGACACCGCCTGTGTCGATCCACGACTCGACGAGTCCGCGTGGAGCAAGCCGGCCGAGCTTTCCTCGCTGGCCGTAGTTCACAAAATAGAGATACCCGTCTTCATCAAAGATCGGGCCTTCTGCGAAGTCGATGTTCGCAACGACCGGGTATGGATCGAGGGTCTTCGGAAGTTCAGGCGCCTGCGCCACGTAGTACTCCTCGTGTGCTGTCCAATGCCATCACGCTCCGATGTTGGAAGGCTGTGCAAGAGGCAGTTGATGCCAAACGGGAGCCAAACGTAGCACAGTTCCGGAGCCAGACAACATCCGCAAGACGCGGGGCACCCTCAATCAAGCGCCCGGGAGAATTGCCCCTGAAGCGGCGCTTACCGCGTCCGGCAACGGCTGCGGGTAGACGCCTCCGATCAAGAGCCCACCAAGCAATATCCAACTGAGTCGGGGGATCCTGATCGCCAGCGGCGTGTCGTCGGACTCGGTCACGTCGTCGATGAACATACGCTTCACGACCATCAGATAGTAGTAAAGAGAAACGACACTGGCGGCCATCGCTGATCCTGCGAGCCACAATAGTCGTGTCCAGTTATCGGCGAACCCTTCAGGCAAAGAGCGAACCTCTGTATCCGATTATTCCGGTCACGCGATACGACCACTTCCACATGCGCGACTACGTGACGAATTTCGTCGCGCAATCAGGTTGAGATTGGCACCCGATTGCATGCCGTTCAACGATGTATACCGACTCTCAACCCGGGCTACTACGTGGTCGGCATATCAACTTCGTAAGGAGCCGTTGTCCAAGGCATCGATTACCGTATCTAGATCCTTGTCTCCACGCCCAGAAAGGAGCAGTAAAACAATTGAATCCGGGTCAAGAGTGGGAGCGAATTCAGAGAGATACGCAAGTGCGTGTGAAGGCTCAAGTGCTGGGATAATTCCTTCTGTCCGGCTCAATAACTGGAATCCTTCAAGAGCCTGAGAGTCCGTAATAGCGACGTACTGCGCCCGCTCGGTGTCACGCAGGTAGCTGTGCTCGGGTCCCACGCCCGGGTAGTCCAACCCAGCCGAAATACTATGCGCTTCCTGAACCTGCCCGTTTTCGTCCTGCAGCAAGTAGGACATTGCGCCGTGGAGCACGCCCGGACGGCCCTTCGTCATCGTCGCTGCGTGCTTGTCCGTATCAACGCCCGCCCCCGCCGCCTCGACGCCGATCAGTCGTACCGAGTCGTCGTGCATAAAGCCGCTGAACAGGCCGATGGCGTTGCTGCCCCCTCCTACGCACGCTATGGCGTAATCGGGAAGCCGTCCGGTTGTCTCAAGAATCTGTTGCCGGGATTCGCGGCCGATTACCGACTGGAAGTCCCGGACGATCATCGGGTACGGGTGCGGCCCGACCACGCTGCCGATGATGTAGTGGCTGGTTTCGATGTTGGTGACCCAGTCACGGATCGTCTCGTTGATGGCGTCTTTCAGCGTCCGACTGCCCGATGTCACGGTTTCCACGGTGGCGCCAAGAAATTCCATACGCCGGACATTAGATGCCTGGCGGCGGATGTCCTCTTCTCCCATGTAAACGACACATTCCATGTCGAACATAGCGCAGACGGTAGCCGTGGCGACGCCATGCTGCCCGGCACCGGTCTCGGCGATGATCCGTTTTTTGCCGAGGCGACGTGCAAGGAGCGCCTGTCCGACAGCGTTGTTGATCTTGTGCGCGCCAGTATGAATTATGTCTTCGCGCTTGATGTATATGCGCGCTCCACCTAGCTCCCGGGTGAGGTTGGAGGCGAAGTAGAGAGGTGACGGGCGGCCGACGTAGTTGGTCAGCAGATCATCTAACTCCGCAACAAACGCCGGATCGGAGCGTGCTGACTTGTACTCAAGTTCAAGCTCTTCAAGCGCCGCCATCAGCGTCTCAGGAACGAAACGTCCGCCGTAGTCGCCAAATCGGCCGCGGGAGTCGGGTAGCGTGGGTCGGGAGTTGGTGCCGGTCAATTGGTTTTCCTGGCCTTCATACCCGTGCCGTTTTCGTAGCTTGCGGCCACATTTGGAGCGACATCGGGGCTGACGATCTTAATAATGAAGCTAGAATAGCAGCCTGTTCGGCCCTCCATCTGCCTCTATAGAGACAACCTATTATCGCCTCTGACACGCCTCATATCCGGCCCGATCGCGATCAGTACTACATGGGCATCGCCATTGCCGTACGCGCACGTGCCAACTGCCTTGGGAGCAAGGTCGGCGCAGTGGTCGTTCGTGAAGACCGGATCGTCTCGACCGGTTACAACGGGACGGCCCAGGGCCTCCCGAACTGCGAGGACGGCGGTTGCCAGCGCTGTGAGAATCGTGGAACAAAGTACGCTTCAGGCGAGGCGTACGACCTGTGCATCTGTGTGCACGCCGAGCAAAACGCCATCCTGTCAGCGGCCCGCTTTGGCACCCCGATAGAAGGCACCGATGTGTACACGACCCTGCGGCCGTGCTTCAACTGCACGAAAGAGCTTGTGCAGGCGAGGGTGCGGTCGGTGCGCTACATGTACGACTGGAAGCACCCCCGCGAAGACGTTCGAGATGAGTACAACCGTCTCCAGGGATTCATCAGGCTGGTGGCACAGGTCGAAACGGACGATCCCGACGCAGCGTGGGCCATGCCCGGGCTGCGTGAAGGGCTGGAGATCGATCCGCCGGGACCGGGCGCCCAGAGCGGGTAATACGAGCGGGTAGAGAGAGCCGGCTAGCGCGCGCCTTCGTGCCAGATGTAGGGGTGCTTTTCTAGCTCCGATTCGATCAGGTCCGAGCCGAGGCCTGGCCGGTCTGACAGCTTCAGGACGCCGTTTTCGATTTCCAGCGGGTGGGTCATGATGTCGTCCCGCCACGGTGCGTCGTCGACGTCAAACTCAAGGATCTTGAAGTTGGGGATCGTGGCCGCGATGTTGGCGCTTACGAGCGTGTTGATGGGGCTGTGGCAGTTGTGGGGTGCGATCAACGTGTCGTAGGCGTGGGCCAGGTCGCACACCTTTTTGCCCATCGTGATGCCGTTCCATGCGAAGTCCGGCATCATCACATCCATCGCGTGACGCTCCAGGAATGGTCGGTAGCCGTAGGTGCCGAAAAGGCTCTCGCCGGTGCATATGGGCGTAGTCGTGGAGTCACGGATCACCCGCAGAACATCCGCATCGTACGTCTCGGTCTCCAACCACATCATGTCGAACGGCTCAAGCGCACGTGCGATCTTGATTGCAGCGCCCAGCTTGAAGTTCAACGCAATGTCGATGGCGATGCCGATATCCGGGCCGAGCGATTCCCGGAATGTGCCGACCACGATCTCGATATTGCGCATTGTCGATGCCGATACATCGCCGTTCGTCAACTTGTCCGGGATGGCGTCAGGTCTGTCCGACAGTGGAATGATGTTGGTCTTGATCGCTGTATACCCGCGCTCTAGCACCTCTTCGGACAGCCGTTTCAGGTCGTCCGTGGTCGATACCTTCGGCACTCCCAGTTTCTCCGAGTGCTGCGCTCGTGAGCCGCCGCAGTGGGTCCAGTAGAGCGGCAGCTCGTCACGGATCTTGCCTCCCAACAGTTGCCATACCGGCACGCCGAGCGCCTTGCCCTTGATGTCCCACAATGCCGAGTCGATGCCGGCCATCGCTTTGAACGCGATGCCGCCATAGTGACGGATGTTGCGGTCGTAGAGATCCCACCAGATAGACTCAACCTCGTGGGGGTCACGACCGATCACAAACTGACCGTAAAGCTCAACGGTCGCAGCGACTGCCGGGGCAGCTCCCCAGTCGGTGCAATCACCCCATCCGACCAACCCCTCGTCGGTCTCGATCTTAACGAAGGTCCATGGGCGGAACCCCCCATCGCATATGAAGGTCTTGACGTTTGTGATCTTCACGAACGACTGATCTCCACTCCAACAGAGTCCGCGCCACGAAGCGCTCCAGGTTTTTGGACACTCACGTCGGCCCGGGTTACGGCCTCGGACTCAAGGCAAATCGTTGCGATGTTCCGCGCCATCGCCTCGATCAGTCCATATGACGACGCCTCGACATGCGCCTGTACGGCCTTACTGATGTCTCGATAGTTAACGGTGTCTTCTATCTCGTCTGAATCGCCGGGTTTCGTGAGGTCAACCTGCAGGGTGATATCGATAACCACCTCCTGCTTTGTGACGCGTTCCCAGTCGTTAATGCCGATGATGCACTCGACGCGCAACCCGGTGATGTGGATGCGATCCGTCGTCATGACCTGTTGAACACGTGGATACGGTCTCCCGAGATGCTGGCCGCCTCGTCGCTTGCGAGGAACACCATGGTCGCTGCGATCTGCGCCGGGGGCACCCACGCATCAAAGTCTTCATCGGGCATGCCGGCGCGGTTTCCTGCGGTGTCGATCACAGAGGGCACTACGGCGTTGACGGTTATACCGGAGTCGCGTGTCTCGTCCGCCATAACCTCGGTTAGCGCCAGCACGCCGGCCTTCGCCACCGAATAAGGACCGTTCCCTCCCGCGCCACGCTCTCCCTGTTTGGCTCCGACGTTAATGATGCGTCCGCTGCCGCGTTCGATCATGTGTGGGAGAACGGCGCGTGACATGACCAATACAGATTTGAAATTAATCTCAAAGAGCCCGTCCCAATCTTCGTCGGTTATCTCGGAGATCGGATCCTGCGGCCGCCATGCGCCGACGAGGTTAATCAGTAAATCGATACGTCCGAAATCGGCCAGGATGTCACGGATCGCTGCGTCCACGGCCGCCCGGTCTGTCACGTCAAACTGTCTGGCGACTTCCGGATGCGAGGCGTCGCAGCTCACGACGCTGTACCCGGCCGACTCGAAAGCCGGCACGATAGCCGATCCGAGTCCACCCCTCGCGCCGGTAACCAATGCAACCCGTGTGCCGGGTTCGTGTGTCATGCGGATCTCCGATCGATCATGTCTGAGTCAGCCTCTGGCCGCCATCCACGTAGATGGTCTCGCCGGTTATGTAGTCGTTCTCGATCAGTGTCATTACGACCTGTGCCACCTCTTCTGGAGTCCCTAGACGGCCAAGGGGCGTACGTGAGGCCAGCTTCTCAGAAAGGGCGGCGTCTTCGTCCGGCGCCGCGGTTACCGGCAGCAATATCGCCCCCAGTGCTACTTCGTTGACCTGAATCGCCGGCGCAAGAGCCGCCGCAAGAGAACGCGTCAGCCCGCCCAGCGCCGCCTTGCTGACTCCGTACGCAAAGCGCTTGGGTCGCGTGGTCTTCCAGTCGGTCAGGCTGACGATCTTCCCGGGGTTGCCGTCCAGGTGTTTCGCCATCGACCGTGACAGGATGAATGGCGCGGTTACGTTCACGGCGAAGTTCATGTCCCAGTTGGCGTCATCGGTTTCGTCAAGCCAGCGGTCCTGAAATACAGATGCGCTGTTGATCAAGATGTCGAGCGAGCCGAATCGCTCAACCACGGCAGGGACCAGGGACTCCACCTGTGTGCGATCACCAAGCTCGGCCTGGAACACGTCTGCCTGACCACCGCCGGAAACGATCTCGTCAACGAACTCACGCGCTTCCGTTTCCGAGTTCCGGTAATGGACGGCCACACGAGCGCCTGCATCAGCCAGACGCCGTGCAATGACCTTTCCGACGCGCACCCCGGCGCCGGTGACCAGGACGACTTTGTTTTGTGTGTTCATCCGTTGAGCTGTACCGCCCCGTTATTCCCGATAATTCCGGGTCCGTCTCATCACATCTGGGGATCGGTACCGGCACGGATGTGCATCATGAACTCGCCGCGTGTAGACGGGTTGTCCCTGAACGCTCCGAGCATGGCGCTGGTCACCATGCGGGTGCGCTGCTTTTTTACGCCGCGCATGGCTGCGCACAGGTGGCTGGCCTCAACGACGACGGCGACGCCACGGGGTTTGATCAGATCCTCCAGGAAGGTGGCGATCTGCTGCGTCATTCGCTCCTGAACCTGTAGCCGACGGGCGAACATGTCCACGAGGCGGGGGATCTTGGAAAGGCCGATCACATTGTCTTCCGGAAGGTAACCTACAGAGGCGTGTCCGTAGAAGGGCAGCATGTGATGCTCACACATGCTGTAGAAATCGATATCTTTCACGACCACCATCTCGTCATACTCGACATCGAACAGAGCGTTGTTCAGTAGCTCCACGGGATCGGTCTTGTAGCCGGATAACAGCTCGTCATACATGCGAGCGACACGTGAGGGGGTCTCGGCGATGCCGCTCCGGGTGGGATCTTCTCCTACGGCGTCAAGGATCGTGCTGATCGCACCAGCTACTACGTTTTTACATTCGGCGCTGAGAACAGGTCCGTCCTCAAACTCGAATTGAGCCGATTTGATCTTACGCCCGTCCTGGGCCGCTACGGGTTGTTCTTCAATCATGCAAGGTGCCTCTCTGTCGCAGCATCAACGGCGTGCGACCGGCGGTCTGTCGTTAAGGAATGCGCAGTTTACCAATCCGCCGGTAGAGATTATTTACGCATGGCCGGAGATTATGGACCGTTCTCAAAGTCCCCCGATCACGCTTGAATGGCTAGCCGCCTGCGATCGCCGGGAGGAAATGAACCTCTGTATTGTCGTCGTCTATCTTATGGAGGAGGCCCTGTCTGGTCGCCTGTTCGCCGACTACGGCAGCAATTCCCGGTTTCAGATTTCCGTCCTGCAAGAGGTATTCAGCAGCGCCCGGAAATTCTTTTTCGAGGTTTTCGATCACCTCACGCAGATTCTTACCCGGAATCTGCGCTTCCAGCTGGCCGTTCGTTAGTTTGCGCATCGCATGGGGAATGAATACGCGGGCCATCAAATCTCTTCCTTTCGCATCATGGAGCCAGTTGGAGTGAACCAATTCCAGCCCGATCTTTTACTGGGGTCGAGAAGATCATAGCCCTGTGAATCACCGGTAACGACTGAAATAAAAAGAGGCGGCCCGGTAATCCGGGCCGCCTCTCATGTCTTCGTTATCGGTACTTAGACCTGAACGCTGGCTTTATTTCTTCGCTTCAAGAGCGGAGAGAATGCTTCCGGCATTCATCGGGGTCGTCCGAAGCCGAATGCCTAGCGCGTCGTAGATCGCGTTAGCGATCGTTGCTAGAGGCGGGACGATCGGCACCTCGCCGACACCACGTACACCAAACGGGTGGCCCGGGTTCGGAACCTCGACGATGATCGTCTCGATTTCCGGCAGATCCAGCGAGGTCGGCATCCTGTAGTCCAGGAAGCTGGAGTTGACCATTGCGCCATCGTCGTTGAGGAAGTACTCCTCGTTCAACGCCCAGCCGATGCCCTGCGCAACCGCGCCCTGCATCTGACCTTCAACGTACGACGGGTGAATCGCCGTGCCAACGTCCTGGACGATGGTGTAGCGGATCACGTCCGTCTTGCCGGTCTCCGGGTCGATTTCGATGTCGCAGATCTGCGTGGAGTAGGCACCACCGGCTCCCTCAGGGTCTACCGAAGCGCTGCCCACCACCGATCCGCCGGTCGAGCCCAGCTTGCTTGCTAGTTCTTTGTGAGTGAGGCGTAGTTCCGGGTCCGACTTCGATTGGTAGCTGCCGTTGGCAAACTCGATCTCGTCTACTTCGACGTCCCAGAGCTTGGCCGCACGCTCACGGAGCTGTACGACAACGTCCTGCGCCGCATCGTGTGCTGCGTAGCCAGTTGCGTACGTCGTCCGGCTTCCACCGGTGACGTCCGTGTAGCCAATGCCTTCCGTGTCAGCAACGTGCGGGCGCACGTCCTCGGCCGGGATGCCAAGAACTTCCGCCGCCATCATGGAGATGGAAGCGCGGGAGCCGCCGATGTCGGTCGAGCCTTCGGTCAGGGCGACGGTTCCGTCTTCGTTGACGGAGATTGTCACGGCTGACTTCAGGCCGATGTTGAACCAGTAACCGGATGCAATTCCGCGTCCACGGAGCTTGCCGTCCGGGCCGTTCTTCTCGAGGGGAGTGTTCCAGTGATCGGACGCCTTTGCTGCTTCGTGGGTTTCGATCGCCCCGATGATCGGGTGGATCGGCCCGTCAGCCCTGCGCGTGCCTTCTTTGGCGGCGTTCTTGATACGGAACTCGATCGGGTCCATCCCGAGCTTCTCGCAGATCTCGTCGATCACCGTCTCCATGGCGTACGCGGCCTGCGTTGCGCCGGGAGCCCGGTAAGCGGCCGTCTTAGGCTTGTTTACGACAATGTCGTAGCCGTCGATCCGGGTGTTCGGAATGTCGTAACAGGAGAAGACGCACATCATGCCTGCGCCGACCGGTGAACCCGGGTACGCGCCGGCGTCAAAACGGAGGTCCGCAGTTGCGGCCGTGATGGTGCCGTCTTTTTTCACGCCGACCTTGGCGCTCATCCAGGTACCCGGTGTCGGGCCGGTGGACTCGAACACGGATGTCCGTTCCATAAGCAGCTTGACCGGACGGCCTGTCTCTCGGGCAAGGATTGCTGCGACGGGTTCCAGGTAGCTGGGTATTTTGCCTCCGAAGCCACCACCAATCTCCAGCGGAATTACCTTCACTGAGGAGTCCGGTACTCGAAGAATCCCGGCGGTCTGGCGGCGTGTCGGGAATGAACCCTGCGTGCTCGTCCAGATCGTGATCCGGTCCTCTTCGTCCCATGTGGCGGTGGCGTTGTGCGGCTCTATGTAGCCCTGGTGCACCATCGCCGTGTCGAACTCGCGTTCGATGACGATGTCAGCCTCGGCAAATCCTTTTTCGACGTCGCCGAACTCGTGGCGGATGTGGTTGGCCTGGTTGGTCTGGCCGTCGATCTTCTCGCCGAGATCCTGCCCTTCAAGATCCTCAAGCACGATCGGCGCGCCCGGCTTCAGGGCTTCCAACACCGTTGAGACCGGCTTAAGAACCTCGTAGTCCACCTTGATTAGAGCGGCCGCCTCAAGAGCGATATTTTTGTCCAGCGCCGCTATGGCGGCAACGGGCTGACCTTTGTAAAGGACCTTGTCCCCCGCCATCACATTGTTTGATGCGTAGCGGAAGTTGATGGCGCCTTCACCGAGGTCGATGAGAGTGTCGTGCGATCCCGGAAAATCAGCGCTCGTGATCACGGCACCGACACCCGCCAGAGCTTTCGCGGCAGAAGTGTCTATGGACTTGATACGGGCGTGTGCGTGCGGGCTTCGAAGAACCGCGCCCTGCAAAAGTCCGGGGAGCTTAATGTCGGCTCCGTAGATCGCCCTGCCGGTGACCTTGTCATATCCGTCGTGACGAATGGGACGGGTCCCGATCACGTTGTACTTGCCTTTGGTGGCTTCTGTTGTCATCGAGACCTCCCTAGGCCAATTCTGCGGCCTTCTGGACCGCTTTCACAATCTTATCGTATCCAGTGCAGCGGCAAAGGTTTCCGGCAAGCCAGAAACGGATTCGGTTTTCGCTCGGGTGCGGTTCCTTATCGAGCAGCGCCTTCGCTGCGATAAGGAACCCGGGGGTGCAGATACCACACTGGAGAGCGGCCTCTTCAAGGAACGTCTGTTGAAGCGGGTGTAGTTTCCCCGGCTCCGCCATTCCCTCAATGGTCTCGACGGTGCTGCCGTCGATCTCTGCGCCCAGTACACAGCATGAGTCGACGATCCGACCGTCAAGGTTGACGGTGCAGGCGCCGCAGTTGCCGTCATTGCAGCCTTCCTTGGTGCCCGTCAGGCCCAGCTCGTCACGAAGCGTGTCGAGGAGGCTTACGTACGGCGCTACCAAGAAGTCAACCGGTTCTCCGTTCAGGGTTGCCCTGACTCTTACTTTCTCGACCAACTTAATTGTTCTCCCGGGCGCGTTCGATGGCCCTCTCAAGGGTTCGGCGGGTCAGAACGCCGACAAGATGTATACGTTGCTCGGCTGTGCCGCGCATGTCGGAGATCGGAGATGCGTCTGCGCTCGCAGCCTGCGCTGCGGTGGAGATGTTCTCCGCTGTGGCTTCCTTCCCGGCCAGCAGATCGCCGGCAGAGGAAAGAATGGGCGTCGGGCCAACGGCGGCGAGTGCGACGCGTGCGGAGACAATTATGTCGCCGTCTAATTGAACTGAGCTGGCGACACCAGCGACCGCTATGTCCATCTCATTTCGGGGGGTAAACCGCTCGTAAGCGGCGCCGAAGCCCTTCTGGGGCATCGGCATTTTCATCTCGACCAGGAACTCTCCGTCCCCGATTACGGACTGACCCGGCCCGGTGCAGAAGTCCTCAGCGGCCACTTCACGCGTGCCATTGGGACCGGCAATTAGGCAGGTGGTGTTGTGAACAATGAGGGTGCCTATGCCGTCACCACTTGGAGAGGCGTTACAAAGGTTCCCCCCGAGACCGGCCCGGGATTGAATCTGGATGCCGCCGATCATGCTGGCGCTATCCACCAGACCAGGGAACTTGGCGGCGACCTGTTCGTCCTCGTAGACGCGATAACAGGCGACCGCGGATCCCAGACGGAATTCAGAAGAACCAAGTTCAAGAACGTTAGTCTCCGGGATGTGCTTGATATCAACCAGGGCGTCAAGTTCCCATCGGCCGGCGCGCGCCATTACTAGGACGTCGGTTCCTCCGGCTAACGGCCTGGCGCGTTCGCCATACTTGGCGAGGGCGGCTATGGCTTCGTCTACGCTCGTGGCGCGGACATACTCAAACGGGTGCAAAAGCTGAGCTCCTTATATAACCTTGGCCGCATACAAAATATGGGGCGACGCCGGAAGCATTCGCAACGCGCGCAAACGCGCCCGGCGGAGCGGCGACCCCGGAAGCCGCATTATGCCCCCGC
>Ga0209554_1000396_pt1 | contig 37018 bp, 35 predicted proteins | sample MarorgKNORR_S2LV_5_FD_188221 | JGI IMG/M metagenome (GOLD analysis project Ga0209554, IMG submission 188221) | Marine microbial communities from the Southern Atlantic Ocean, analyzing organic carbon cycling - Bottom_A/KNORR_S2/LV (SPAdes) (version 2) | ecosystem: Environmental > Aquatic > Marine... | reverse complement strand
ACTATGAAAAATCAATTGAGCTGAATCCAAAAAATGCAAATGCTATTAAAATGCTGAAGAAACTAAATGAAAATAACTGACAACATTAAATGAAACGCCCATTGAAGTATAAGGCATGCAACCCACTAAAATAATGGCTAATAATAATTTTTTCATAATGCAAACTTACTCAATAATTTTCTAAAAAAGTTCGAACTTAGGACCGAGAGGTCCACCAAAAATAAAATCTTGAATTAGATCCAATCTAACTCTTTAATTGTCAATTCGTTTTCAACATCACCAGTATGTAAAGTTGTTTTTGGTTCAAATAACAGATTAAAAACAATGTCTCCATTAGTATGTGGTCTATGCTCTACTCCTTTTGGAACAATTAAGATCTCACCTTGTTTAACTTTAACTATTCTTCCGTCTCTAAATTCCATTAAAAGTGTTCCCTTAAAGACCATAAAAAGTTCATCTTCATTTTCATGACTATGCCATACAAAATCATCTTTAAGTTTACAGACTTTTACATACTGATCATTAAGTTCTCCTATAATTTTAGGGGTCCATTTTTCATTAAATAATGAAAACTTATTCATTATATTAATTGGTTCAATTTTCTTCATAAAACAAAATTACGGAATAATTTTCCGAAAAAATTTAAACTCAGGACCGTAAGGCCCACTAAAAACAGACCTACTCATTGAGTGGGTTTATTTTATATTCAAGTATTACTTTTTTAATCTAGGAAATATTCTTCCTCTTCTATGCTTGGAATACGACATGAATCTCTCTTACCCATGATACTATATCGATTTTTTGAAATAATATCATAAAGATAATCTGAAATAATTCTTGGGATAATAAGAGCAATTTTTCCTAATAAAGGGTAGAAGATGCCATCCAGGTTTGTTAATATCATAAATATTGCTTGTGACTTTTGGTAGACACTGTATCCATCATCATAATAAATCGTTCTTAGTTTAATATCATTAACTCCTCTTTTTAATAGTTTTTCTTTTGCAACATCAGATTGTAAAGAGGCATAATATAAACTTCTGCTTTTATTATGCTTCCAAACAAAGTCTACAGTAACATTACAAAAATTACATACACCATCAAAAAATACTATTTTACTATTTTTCATGTAGAGAATGATATTGCTAAAGGCAAAGAAATTATAAATACTTGTAATGTTCTTTTCATACATCAAACTTACTCAAAAATTTTCTAAAAAAGTTCAAAATTGGGACCATAAGGTCCACCAAAAAGGAACTCACTTATATGAGTAGATTTATGTTTAATAATATTGTATATTTAGCCCTTGTTTAACTTAAAACACAAAAAAATGAAAAAAATAATTATGATTGCATTTGTTAGTATTCTAATGTCATGTAATCAAACACAACAAAACCCAAACTTTGAAAAAAATGTTGAATTAGCCCAAAACTGGTTTACAACATTTACGTCTGAAGATTATGATGGTCTTTCTGAATTAATGACTGATGATGTTCAATGGCAAAGCGGTTTTTATGGAGGTCCAGTTATGGATAAAGAAGCTACACTTCAATATATGAAAGGATGGCAAGATGCTATGGAAAATATAACGTATACGCCTGAAAATTATCTTCCTGGAGTTGATCCTGAAACAGGTCAATTAAATGGTAGTGTAAGAACCTATGGTATTTGGACAGGAACCAATACGGCTTCTGGTAAAGACTTTGAGATTCTTATGTATCACTATTTTACTTTTAATGATGAAGGAAAAATTATTAATTCTGGAGATTTTGGAGATGTAACAGGATTAGTGATGGCAGTTGCACCTGATAGTGCTGAATAAATATATTAAAATCTAATATTAGGCAGCCAATTATAAAAATTTTGGCTTTAATAAAAAAGGGTTAGAGTAATTTCTACCCTTTTTTTAGTATTTTTCTTTTCAGTCAGAAAATAATATCCTTGATTTCATAGGTTTTAATAAAAAATATGTAAATAACACTTGACATTTTAATATATTTATATATATTTGTAAACTAAACTTTACAAAATAATATTATGAAAGAACAAAAAAAACATACAAAAATTATGTTGGCATGGACACTTGCCTGGATAGTAAGTCTAGCTTTTTTATCATACGGAGTAAATTATTCCCTGTGGGATAATTTACTGATAACTAAAATAGGTCTATTGATAAATCTTGCTATTGGAGTTGGGATGATTATAGCAAATAAAAATTTGTTTAAACATTATGATGAATTACAAAAGCAAATTCAATTTGAAGCAATGGCTCTTACATTAGGATTAGCAGTTGTTGTTGGTATTGTGTATGAGATTTCATTTGATTTTGGAGTTATTGACTCGGAACCTGAATTTGAATATTTAGTGTTTTTTATTTCTTTTACATATATAACTTTTAATATCATTAACTCAAGAAGATATAAATGAAAAATAAGGTAAGAGAATTACGGAAAAGGCACGAATTAACTCAGCATGAGCTGGCAGAGTTAATTGGAATTTCTCGTCAGGCAATAAATGCTATTGAAAAAGAAAAATTTGATCCAAGTTTGCCAACTGCATTTAAACTTTCTGAATTATTTAAGATTTCAATTGAGGAATTATTTATTTTTAAATCATTGTATTATTAATTTTATGTTATGGTATTTCAAAAAGAAATAATATTAAATCCCTATCCAAGAGGTTTTCATATAATTACAAATGAAATTGTAGATATATTGCCTAAGATGACTGGAATTGCCCATATTTTTATTAAGCACACCTCAGCAAGTCTAACAATAAATGAAAATGCTGATCCTACAGTTAGAGAAGATTTTGAAACTCATTTCAATAAGATGGTTTCAGAGGATGAAACCCATTTTAAACATACAATAGAAGGGCCTGATGATATGACCTCACATATTAAAAGCAGTCTTTTAGGATCATCAGTCTCTTTCCCTATTAAAGAAGGGAAGCCACTACTTGGAACATGGCAAGGTGTTTTTCTATGTGAGCATAGAAATCATGCAAAATCGAGACAATTAGTTGTAACTGTTTATGGAGATTAGCTTATAAAGAAATCTAGAATTTTTTCTAGTTGCATTCCCCTAGATCCTTTTATTAGGATAGTAGAATTTGATATTTCCCTAAAATTTACATTATTATGAAGATCTTCTAGAGTAGCAAATGCTATTATTTTAGAGGATAATTTAGTTTTATTAAAAAGATCTCCAAGTAAATAAGTTTGATCAAAATTCATTTCTTCAATTGTATTTACAATGTCTTGGTGCATTTCATGTGAGTTTTCTCCTAACTCATACATGTCACCTATAAATACAATTTTATTTTTTTCACTTATATTATTAAAATTCGATAAGACTAATTGCATACTTGTTGGATTTGCATTATAAGCATCTAGAAAAATCTTATTTGATCCTTTTTCTATTATTTGTGATCTATTATTATCAGGAATGTAATTTTCAATACCTTCTTTAATACATGCATTACTCAGATTAAAATATTTTCCAACACATATTGCTGCAGCTAAATTATCTATATTATATTTTCCAAAAAGATTGCTTTTTATAGTTATATCTTCTATTGAAATGCTTATTTGAGGGTTGATTGTATTTACAGAGTAATTTATATTGGAATTTGCCTTTCCAAAGGTAAATTTATTAGAGTAATCCTTAGTTGTCTCTAACTGTTTATTGTCATTATTGTTAATAAAGATTAATCTAGATTCTTTCATTAAATAAGCATATAACTCACCCTTTCCTTTGATTACACCTTCTAGATTAATAAATCCTTCTAAATGTGCTTTGCCAAAATTGGTAATATATCCATAATCAGGATCTGCTATACTACATAGTAATTCAATTTCCTTGAGATGGTTAGCACCCATTTCAATTATTGCTATTTCAGTTTCAGGTTTAATTGATAATAAAGCTAGAGGAACTCCTATATGATTATTTAGATTCTCAATAGTTGCAATAGTTTTAAACTGTAATTTCAAAACACAGGAAATTAATTCTTTTGATGTAGTTTTTCCATTACTTCCAGTTATAGCAAGAATTTTTGCTTTTGATTTATTTCTGTGATGATTTGCAAGTTTTTGAAGAATTTCTAGACAGTTATCAACCAAGATATAGTTATTATTAACGGCATATTCTTTCTCATCTACTATAGCATAATTTGCCCCATTTTCTAGAGCTTTTTTAGCAAACTTATTCCCATTAAAGTTTGGACCTTTAAGACTAATAAATAGGTCATTATTTTTAATTTTTCTAGAATCCGTAGAAACTTTATTAGACTCGAGAAATATTTGATAAATAGAGCTAATATCCATGAAATAAAGTTAATAAAAAAGCCCTAACCTTTAGGGATTAGGACTTTTTGTTTTATTTTTTTAGTTAACTAGTTAGTTTCTAGTTTTTTTCTTGCCAAAAGTTTTTGAGCCAACTCTAGACATAGCACATCTAAATCCTATAAAATCTGTTGCCTGATCTTGTGGATAAAATCTTCTTTGAGCAGGATCCAGCCAATAAGCTCTATCTTTCCATGAGCCTCCTTTATATACTCTTGCTTGATCGTTTATAAGAGTTGTTTTATTTTCTGAAGGATCATATTGAAATCCAGGCTTATTTTTATCAGCATCTTCATAACTTGGAGATTTATACATCATTCTAGTCTCTCCATCTGATGCAGAAGCTCTTTCAAGTTTTCTATTTTCTGGATTATAATTTCTTGAGGACAGAAAATCACCATCTCTAAAATTCACATTATATCCTTGGTTAAACTGTGTCCTATATCTAGTATCCTCTTCTATTAGATCTTCTATTGCAATTTCTCCAGGCAATCGAGTAACTACTCTTTTACCATTACTTAGAGTTTTATATTCTATTTCATCAACACCAACAATTCTTGCTTTACCATCAGGACCAATAGAGAATTTCTTATAATCATTTCCTCTGAAATAATTAAAATCATTAAACTCATCATCAACTATTGGTCTATATACATCTGCCACCCATTCAGCAACATTTCCAGCCATATCATATAGTCCAAATCCATTAGCTTGATATGATCTTACTTTATTAGTAATATCCGCTCCATCATCAGACCATCCTGCTATACCGCCATAATCACCATCACTATTTTTAAAGTTTGCCAATTGATCACCTAAATTTTTTCTTTGACCCGTTCTTGTATATTGACCTTGCCATGGATATTTTTTTCTTCCTCTATAAAGATTAAAATCACGAAGTTCATTAAGAGCTAAAGCTGCATATTCCCACTCAGACTCTGTTGGTAGTCTAAATTTTGGAGAAATAAGTCCTGTTTCTCTAGAAGCAGAGGAAGGAGGTAAGGAATCTGGTCCTTTACTAGCTTTACCTCTTAAAACATTAGTATTTCCTCCATATGTTGAATTTGGAAGAAGTACATAAGTGTCTGTACTGAAAGTACTGGTTGAAGAAACACTATCAATTTTTGATCCTTTTGTTATATATCCTGCTCTTTCTAATATTAACTCTTGGTATCTGTCTGATCTCCATTCAGAAAATTCATATGCTTGAATCCAGCTTACTCCAACAACAGGATAATCAGAAAATGCTGGGTGTCTTAAATAGTTATTTACCATATCTTCACTATAACCAAGCTTATTTCTCCAAACTAGTGTATCAGGGAGAGCACTGTAATAAATTATTCTGAAATTTTCATCTTCAGGAGGATAATTTCTTTTTAGCCAATCAAGATATTCTAGGTACATTATGTTAGTTACCTCTGTTTCATCCATGTAAAATGATTGCACATGTTGTTGATTTGGAGTATTATTCCAATCTCTCATAGGATCATCTTGAACCCTCCCCTTTGTATAGGTTCCACCTTCAATAAGAGCCATATTTGGAGGAGTCTCTTGGCCTTTGTAATTAGTATTGTATTTAAATCCGCCCTTCTTAGAGTTTATTACCCAACCTGTAGCAGCTGACACATTTTTATTTTTAGATGTAGTAGACTTATTACAACTAGTAAAATAAATACATAAGGCTAGTGTTAGCAATATGTTTAGTGTTTTTCTATAATTACTTTTCATATCAAATAATTTTTAAATGTACGTTTCTCAGGAACGAAAAGTCTCGCAATATACTAATTTTATAATCAGATATCAATTATTTTGAGCAAATTGCATTTGACTATATAAAAACGATAAATTTGTTTTTTTATTATCAAGTTACAATTTTCAAATAATAATGTTGATCATTAGACGTTTCTCAAATATGAGATATTTTTTACTTTTTCTATTTATTATAATTTCTTCTATTAGTTTCTCACAATCTAAGGAGATAAATATAAATTGGGAGGGTTACAGAGTTTTTTCAACATCTTCTGCTGAATTTGAAATACCATATTTTGATAATTATAATTATAATTTTACTCCTAGTAAAGGCGTCTCATTAACTGCTCAGTGGAGTGAAAATATTGAAATTGATCAGAATTCAATTATCATAGAGAATGTTATTTTGTCTGACATCTCCTTAGAAGAATTAAAAGAGTTAGATAAAAATATAATTCCTAAGGAGTTGACTTATGATATTATGACTTCAATATCAAGAGGGAAAATGTATCTTTTTTTAGAGTTATTCCCAATAATTAATCAAAATGGAAAATTTAAAAAAGTAAATTCTTTTAGATTTTCTTATAAAAAAGGTACAAGGAAGAAGTCAAAAAGACAAAGAATTCAAAATTCTGTTCTAAATACTGGTGAATGGTTTAAATTCTATGTTGATAAATCAGGAATCTTTAGATTGAATAGAAGTTTTCTAAACCAATTAGGATTAAATATAAATAATATAGATCCTCGAAACATTAAAATATATGGAAATGGTGGTAATATGTTGCCATTGAGAAATTCAGTGGAATATCCAGTAGATCCAATTGAAAATGCAATAAAGGTATATGGTGAAGATGATGGTGTTTTTAATAACAGTGATTATATTTTATTTTACGCTCAAGGACCTAATGCATACAATTCTGATAGTAATACAAATTTGAATGTGTACTCAGATAAAACAGCATATTTTATAAATATTTCTTCGTCCCCTGGAAAGAGAATTACCGAAAATGTTCAACCAGAAAATCCTGCAGACATTATAGTAGACGCATATACTGCATATAAATATCATGAATTAGATGAATATAATATTGCAAAAATTGGAAGAAGGTGGTTTGGAGATAGATTTGATTTTGATTCAGATCAAACATTTGAATTTACCTTTCCAAATCTAAGAACATCTGAGCCAATAAATCTTAGAGTATATACTGCTGCAGTTTCTGAAATTTCTACTTCTATGTCAATTGAGGTAAATAATCAAGAAGTTTCCAATTTAAATTATACATCAATTAATGATCCTATTCTTGTTTCTGGCGATTATTTTACGGGAGAGATAATGGTTTCAAATTCTAATATATCTGTCGACTTAAACTATAATAATAATGGAAACCCAAGTTCTGTTGCATATTTAGACTATATATCCTTAGAAGCTACTTGTAATCTTAGTTATAATGGAGATCAATTTATTTTTTACAACAAAAATTTAGTTGACCTTTTAGGCATTGCAGAATACAATATTACAAATGCAAATTCTATTTCTAATATTTGGGAAATTACAGATTTAAACAACATATCTGAAATACTGACTAATGGTAGTGAAAGTAATATGAGTTTTAAAGCATTGTTAGGTGAAGAAAAAAGATATATTGCTTTTAATCAAGAATCATTTTATGAACCCATAATAGAAGGAGAAACAAATATTGAAAATCAGGATTTAAAATCTGATGTTTTTTTAGATGATCAAAATCAATTTCAGGATTTAGACTATTTAATAATATGTAGATCAGATATGTTGTACGAAGCTCAACGTCTTGCACAGATAAACAGGAATTTGAATAATCTAAATGTAAAGGTAGTAACACTAGAAAAAATTTATAATGAATTTAGTTCTGGGAACCAAGATATTGCAGCCATCAGAAATTTTGTAAAATATATTTATTTTAATGCAAGTGATGAAAGTAGGCGAATCAAGTATTTGTGTCTTTTTGGTGATGCCTCCTTTGATTATAAAGACAGGATTCCTCAAAATACTAATATAGTTCCTTCATGGCATTCACTAAACAGCTATAGCTTAGCAAGTGCATATGTTTCAGATGATTTTTTTGGCATGATGGATAATAGTGAAGGAATGATGCAAAATTCAGATAAGTTGGATATAGCAGTAGGTAGAATATTAGCAGATTCTCCGCAAAGAGCTACTGACTTAGTTGATAAAATCAGTTCTTATTATAATGCAAACTCATATGGAGATTGGAGAAACAAATTAATTGTAATTTCTGATGATGTAGATGAACCTTGGGAGAGTATAATTCAAAGTACTTCAAATAGTTTAGCAGATTTAATTACTGATAATAAACCTTTTTTTAATGTAAAAAAAATATTATCTGATGCATATGTACAAGAATCCAGTTCTGGAGGAGAGAGATATCCAGAAGTGAACAATGCAATTATAGAAGGTATAGAATTAGGAGCATTAGTGGTTAATTATTTTGGACATGGTGGTGAAGATGGAATTGCAAGAGAGAGAATATTTGATAAAATAGATGCAGCAGAATTGTCGAATGAAAATAAATTAAATTGTTTTGTCGCTGTAACCTGTGAGTTTACAAAATTTGACAACCCTGGAAGAAATACGGCAGGGGAGTTTCTATATTGGAATAAAAATGGAGGAGCAATAGCTCTTATAACAACTACCAGACAAATATTTGTTAGTGTTGGAGTTAGTTTTAATTTAACCCTAGAAAATTACTTATTTTCATTAAATTCTGATAACTATTATACTATGGCTGAAGCATTAAGATTAACAAAAAATGATCCATCAATTTCTGGTACTGATCAAAGAAGATTGGTATTTTTTATAGGTGATCCTGCGATGAAATTAGCAATCCCTAAGCCCAATATTAGAATAACTAAAATTAATGATATCCTAATCGATGAATTTGCAGAACCATTACAAGGATTGAGCTCAGTAAAAATTGAAGGGCAAGTTGATGATGAATTTGGTAATAAAATAGAAGATTATCAGGGGGAATTAGTTACAACTGTATTTGATAAAAATATTGATCGATCAACTCTAGGAAATGATGGTACATCTCAGAATGATTCTCCAATAATATTGGATTTTACAACATTAGGTGAAGTGCTATTTAGAGGAAGGTCTTCCATTGAAAATGGAGATTTTAATGTGAATTTCATAATTCCTAGAGATGTTGTGATGGAAGTTGGTAATGGAAAAATGAGTTTTTATTCAAAAAGTAATACAGATTTAATGGACCAAAATGGATCTAATTTGGATATTTTAATAGGAGGAATTAATGAAAATGCAGCTGAAGATAATATAGGTCCTGAGATTGAATTGTTTATGAATGATGAAGCTTTTATTAGTGGAGGAATAACTAACGAAGACCCTCACTTACTAGTTAAATTATTTGATGAAAACGGCATTAATACTTCTAGTGGAATAGGGCATGATATTGCAGCAGTTTTAGATGATGATGTTGCAAATTCTTTTAGACTTAATGATTATTATGAGGCGAATGTAGATGATTATCAAAACGGAACAATCAATTATCCACTAAGAGATATTTCTCCAGGGTTGCATACCTTAAGTTTAAAGGCTTGGGATGTATATAATAATTCATCAACTTCTGAAATACAGTTTGTAGTCCATGATCAAGATCTGGAATTAGTCATTTCTAATGTTTTAAATTACCCTAATCCCTTTATTAATTATACTGAATTTTGGTTTAACCACAATAGTTCTAGTGATTTAAGCGTTAGTATACAAATATTTACTATTTCAGGAAAACTTGTAAAAACAATTAATGGATATGTAAATACCTCAAATAGTTCTTCTTTATCTAGGGATTTATCCTGGAATGCAAGAGATGATTTTGGTGATAAAGTTGCAAAAGGCGTTTATATATATAGATTGACTGTTAGATCTGATCAAATTGGCAAACAGGTTTCAAAAACTGAAAAACTTGTAATACTGTAATATTAAATTATATTTGTTGGCTGAAAAATAAAAAACCATGAAAAACATCATTTATTCTGTTTTATTATTATTAATCACATTAAATTTAAACGCTCAAACTCTTACCGAAGTAACTCCTAATCCAAATGATAGCAGGGTTATCACAACTGGGGTTCCATTCCTTTTAATTGCCTCAGATGCTAGAGCAGCAAGTATGGGTGATATGGGTGTTGCAACATCTGTAGATGTATATTCTCAACACTGGAATCCATCAAAATATGTTTTTTCTGAAAGTAAATCTGGTTTTGGTTTAAGCTATACTCCTTATTTGAGTAAACTGGTTAATGATATTTCGCTTGGTAGCATAACCTACTACAATAGATTGAATGAAAGAAGTGCTTTTGCAGTTAGTTTTAAATATTTTTCACTTGGAGAAATAGAAATTATCCAAGATGAATTTTCAGAAGCATTAATTGAGAAACCAATGGAAATGACAATGGATGTTTCCTATTCATTAAGGCTAGCTGATCAATTTTCTATGGGGGTTTCTTTAAGATATTTAAGATCTGATTTAAAAATTCAAGCAGTTGATGAAACGGCAGAAGCAGCAAGCTCATATGCTGTAGATATTTCTGGTTACTATCAAGGTGAGGAGCAATCCTATGCTGGTATTGATGGTAGATGGAGAGGAGGTTTTATAATTCAAAATCTGGGTCCAAAAATTAAATATGATGAGTCAGGAAGAGAGACCTTCCTTCCTACAAATTTTAAGTTAGGTGGAGGTTTTGACTTTATTTTAGATCAATACAATAAAGTTTCAGTTACTGCTGAGGTAACCAAATTACTTGTTCCAACACCACCACTCTTAGGAACTTATACTGAGTTCAATGATAATAATGATAATGGGATTTTTGATGATGGTGATGAGGAAGTTGGTGAATCTTATGTTGACATAATTGATGGTCAAGATCCAAATGTAGATTTTCTTTCAGGAGTTTTTCAGTCATTTTCTGATGCACCAGGAGGATTTAGTGAAGAATTGAAAGAATTTACTTGGGCTCTAGGAGCAGAATACCTATATGAAGACTCTTTTGCATTAAGAGCAGGATTTTTTAATGAAAGTGATGAAAAAGGTGCAAGAAAATTTCTTGCCTTAGGAGCAGGTTTTAAATTTTCAGGAACAAAAATAGATATTTCTTATCTTTTCTCAGCATCAAAAGTGCCTAGTCCATTAGAGAATACTTTAAGATTTTCATTAACATTTAATTTTGGAGGTAATCAATACTCGGAGTATTAAAATTAATTATGAAAGAAGTTAAGATTTATTCTAGTTTTAAAGTTTTTGATTCAATTGATGAACTTCCTGATCAAATTAAAGTTTTATTTAATAAGGCTAAATTAATAAGAGAATCTGCATACTCTGAATATTCAAAATTTAGCGTGGGTGCTGCAGTTTTATTAGAGAATGGAGAAATTTTATGTGGCTCTAATCAAGAAAACGCGTCTTATCCATCTGGATTGTGTGCTGAAAGAACAGCTTTATTCTATGCGAATTCTAAATATCCAAAAATTAAAATCAAAGAAATAGCTGTTATAGCTGGATCAATTAATAAAATTAATAACAATCCAGTTGCCCCATGTGGTTCGTGTCGACAAGTAATTTCTGAATTTCAAACTAAGCAAAACTCTGATATTGGATTGTATTTTATGGGTGAAAAAGGTAAAATAATACACACAGATTCCATAAATAATCTTCTTCCATTTAAATTTGACAAGTCTTTTTTATAAAAATTATAAAATTAACTTTTTACAATAGAAATCATTGTCTTATTTTTATGAATCATTTTTATTAATTAAATGAAGAAAATAACAAAGGAAACATATTTATCTTGGTATGAAGACATGTTCTTCTGGAGAAAATTTGAGGATAAGCTTGCAGCTGTATATATTCAGCAAAAGGTTAGAGGTTTTTTACATCTATATAATGGCCAGGAAGCTGTATTAGCAGGATCCTTGCACGCAATGGATCTTACTAAAGACAAAATGATAACTGCTTATAGAAATCATGTTCAACCCATAGGCATGGGAGTTGATCCAAAAAGGGTAATGGCTGAATTATATGGAAAGAAAACAGGAACTTCTATGGGATTAGGAGGATCAATGCATATTTTTTCAAAAGAAAATCGTTTTTATGGTGGACACGGAATTGTAGGAGGTCAAATTCCATTGGGAGCAGGTATAGCTTTTGGAGATAAATATCATGGAAGTGATGCTGTTACATTATGCTATTTTGGAGATGGAGCTGCAAGACAAGGTTCTTTGCATGAAACTTTTAATTTATCAATGTTATGGAAATTGCCAGTGGTATTTATATGTGAAAATAATGGTTATGCTATGGGGACTTCTGTAGAAAGAACTTCTAACAATCCGGATATATGGAAGTTAGGTCTAGGCTATGAAATGCCAGCAGAACCTGTTGAGGGTATGGATCCAGCTAAAGTCGCTAGAGCAGTTAGTCAAGCAATAGCACGTGCTAGAAAGGGAGATGGTCCAACTTTCTTAGAAATGAAAACATATAGATATAGAGGTCATTCAATGAGTGATGCACAACATTATAGAACTAAAGATGAAGTTGAAGAATATAAAAAGATTGATCCTATTTCACAGGTTAAGAAAATATTATTAGATAAAAAGTATGCCTCTAAAGATGAAATTGAAAAGATTGATAGCAGGGTAAAAGAGAAAATTAAGGAGTGTGAAAAGTTTGCTGAAGAGTCACCATATCCAGAAAAAAATCTCCTTTATGATGCAGTGTATGAACAAAAAGATTATCCATTTTTAAAACACAAACTCTAACCTATGGCTGAATTAATTAAAATGCCGAGATTAAGTGATACCATGGAAGAGGGTACAGTAGCTACTTGGTTTAAAAAAGTAGGAGACAAGATAAGTGAAGGTGATATTTTAGCTGAGATAGAAACTGATAAAGCTATAATGGAGTTTGAATCATTTTATGATGGAACACTATTATATATTGGGGTTAAAGAAGGGGAGGCGACTAAGGTTGATGAACCTTTAGCAATAATTGGTGAGGCTAATGAAGATTATAAATCCCTTTTGGATGATGCTAAAAAGTCTGATAAAGTCATTAAGGAAAAGACTGAAATAAAAGAAGAACCTGAAATTGAGAAAAAGGCTGAAATAATAGAAGAGAATGAAGTTATTAAAGCAGAACTTGAAATTGAAGATACTCCCGAGCTAATTAGTAAAACCGTATCATCTACAAACAGAATATTTATTTCACCATTAGCTAGAAAATTAGCTAAGGAACGTAAAATTAATATTAATGAAATAAAAGGTACAGGAGAGAATGGAAGAATTATAAAATCTGATGTAGAGAACCACACTTCATCATCAAAAGACACCAAATCTAAAACATTTATTGGTGTTGAGGATTTTCAAGAAACACCTCATTCTCAGATGAGAAAAACTATTGCTAATAGACTGTCAGAATCTAAATTTAATGCTCCTCATTACTACCTAACGGTTGAATATGACATGTCAAATGCAATCATTATAAGAGAACAATATAATTCAATTCCTGATACTAAAATTTCATATAATGATATTATAATTAAAGCATGTTCATTGGCATTGGCCAGTAATCCTAAATTGAATTCACAATGGTTTGATGATAAGATTAGATACAATAATCATATTCATATTGGTGTTGCGGTAGGAGTAGATGAAGGATTGATTGTGCCTGTTTTAAAGTTTGTTGATCAGATGAGTATTGTGGATATTAATTCAAAAGTCAAGGATCTTGCAGGTAGAGCAAGAAATAAAAAATTAACTCCAGAAGAAATGCAAGGAAGTACATTTACAATATCTAACTTAGGAATGTTTGATATAGAAAGCTTTACATCAATTATTAATTCGCCTAATTCAGTTATACTTTCAGTTGGTTCAATTGTTCAAAAGCCAATTGTTAAGAATGGAAATATTCAAGTTGGAAATACAATGAAAGTTACATTAGCATGTGATCATAGAGTAGTTGATGGGCTAACTGGAGCAAAATTCTTACAAACATTGAGACAGTATATTGAAAATCCCATAACAATGTTAATTTAATTTATCCTTCTATTTAAATAAATTTTATGGCTAAGAACGTAATTATTACTGGAACCAGTAGCGGGATAGGTTATGAGTTGGTTAAAATTTTTGCCACTAAAGGACATAATGTAATTGCTCTTTCCAGAAATATTTTACCTATTAATGATTTAAAATTGTCAAATGTATACTCGATTAGTTTTGATATTAATAATAATTCAGATCATAAAGTGCTTATAGAATATATATCGAATAATTGGGAGCACGTAGATATTTTAATTAATAATGCGGGGGTTTTAATTAATAAACCTTTTTCTGTAACAACTACTGAGGATTTTAACAAAGTGTATTCTACTAATGTTTTTGGTGTAGCAGCAATTATTAATAATATACTTCCATTTACAAAAAAAGGCAGTCATGTAGTAAATATTAGTTCAGTTGGCGGTGTGCAGGGAAGTATTAAATTTTCTGGTCTTTCAGCTTATAGTTCTAGTAAGGGAGCATTGATAACTTTAACAGAACTACTTGCTGAAGAATATAAAAATTCAGGAATAATTTTTAATGTGCTTGCACTGGGAGCAGTTCAAACAAAAATGTTAGAAAAAGCATTTCCTGGATATAAAGCTCCCTGTAGTGCTGGTGAAATGGCTGAATATATATATGATTTTTCTCTTAAAACCAATAGTCTTTCTAATGGGGGTGTTGTTTTAGTCTCTGATATAACTCCTAAAAGATGAATAGCTCTATTCTAAAATACATTCCTGAAAACTCTAGAGACTATCTTAATGATATTTTAAGTGAAAATAAAATTAGCTTGCTTGTTAAGAAAGAAAGAAGAACAAAACATGGAGATTTTAGGGTACTAAAAAATGGAGAATGTAAAATTACAATTAATTCTAATTTAAATTCATATAGATTTTTAATTACATTAATTCACGAAATTGCTCATTATAAGGTTTATAAAATTTATGACAAAAAAGTTAAACCTCATGGTCAGGAATGGAAGCAAATATTTAAATATATGATGCTCCCATTATTGAATCCTAAAATTTTCCCAAGTGATTTGCTTTCATACATCTCTAACTACATTAAAAACCCTAAAGCTTCTACTGATACAGATTTTAACTTGTCTTCAGTTTTAAGATCTTATGATTTGAATAAAGAAAAAAAGTATATTTTTGAAATAAATAATGGAAGTAGGTTTAAGATATACAATGGAAGGGCGTTTATTCTTGAGGAAAAATTAAGAAAAAGATATAAATGCAAGGAAATAGCATCAGGAAGGACATATCTATTTAATCCAAATGCAGAAATTGAATTAGTGTAATATGAGTAAAAAAACAACTAGTGTAGCGGTAAGTGGTTATTTTGATCCTATTCATGTTGGGCATCTTGAGTATTTAGAGTTTGCAAAAAAGCTTGGCAATAAATTAATTGTTATAGTTAACAATAACCATCAGTGTGTTTTGAAAAAAGGCAAACCATTTATGGATGAATTAGATAGGGTTAGAATTGTTAAATCTCTTGAAATGGTTGATGATGTATTTCTTTCAATTGACACTGATAAATCAGTTTGTAAATCTTTAGAAGAAATAAAACCTGATGTATTTGCTAATGGTGGAGATAGAGCTACTTCAGAAGTCCCAGAATCAGCAATATGTAGAAAATATAATATTAAAATGGTTGATGGTTTAGGAGATAAAATTAGGAGTTCTTCCTCTTTAACGGGTCTGAAAGAAATAAAATAGTCTAATTATTTTTTATATACATTTCCCTTACTTTTTTAAATAAATTCGAAGAATACACGAAGTTAGTTACTGATTCATTGTCAGTTTTGAAAATAGTATGTTTACTTCCTTCCCATTTTTTATTTCCTTTTTTCAAAAAAATTATTTTTTCACCAATTTCCATAACTGAATTCATATCATGAGAGTTTATAATTGTGACAATTTTATACTCTTCAGTGATTTCTTTAATTAAGTTATCAATAATAATGGCTGTATAAGGATCTAATCCAGAATTTGGTTCATCGCAAAGCAAGAATTTAGGATTATTTACAATTGCTCTGGCTATTGCAACTCTCTTTTGCATACCTCCAGATGCTTCACTAGGCATTTTTTTATTTACATTCTCAAGATTAACTCTTTTCAATACTTGGTTTACTATATCTAACATCTCATCATTACTATAATTATTGAACATTTTCAAAGGAAACATTACGTTTTCTTCTATGTTCATTGAATCAAATAATGCGCCTCCTTGGAAAACAGTACCGATTTTTGATTTGAGCTCCATTTTCTCTTTATCAGAAATATTTTTATAATTAATACCATCAAATATAATTTCGCCTTCATCATAATTATGTAAGCCTAATAGACATTTTAACAGAACTGTTTTTCCAGATCCACTTTGACCTATAACAAGACTAGTTTTGCCTCTTTCAAATGATGTAGATATTCCGTTTAGAACTTTTAATCCATCAAATGATTTATGTAAATTTTTAATTTCTATCATTATCCTAAAAGTATTTGAGTTAAAATATAATTTATTATGATAATGCAAACACATGTCCATATAAAAGAGGTTGTATTAGCTTTTCCAACTTCTAAAGCCCCTCCTTTCATATAATATCCATGAAATGATGGAACAGTTGCAATAATTAAGCCAAAAACAAATGTTTTTATAAAAGCATATGTCATATGGAATGATATGAATTCTGTTTGAATTCCAGTAATAAAATTATCTACTGTACTATATCCACCGTAGACACATGCAGCCATTCCACCTAGCATTCCTAAAAACATAGCAATTGATATTAGAAAGGGGTATAATAACAATGCAATAACCTTTGGAAAAACAAGATAGTTTATAGAATTTACACCCATTACTTCAAGAGCATCTATTTGCTCAGTCACTCTCATGGATCCAATACTAGATGTTATGAAAGATCCAACTTTTCCAGCCATAATTATTGAAATTATAGTAGGTGCAAATTCTAATATTATAATTTCTCTTGTTGCAAATCCAATAAGATATTTTGGATATAATGAGCCAGTCATATTAAGCGCCATTTGAATGGTGATAACTCCCCCAATAAAAAAGGAAACAAATGAAATAATTCCTAGAGAATTAACCACAGTATCTTCAGTGTCTTTTATTATAAGCTGTCTCATAACCGACCATTTGGTTGGTTTATCAAACATTTTCTTTAACATTATAAAATATAAACCTATGTTGTGAAAAAAGTTCATCTAGAATATTTCATTTATTAAATAAATTAAAATATAATTTACAACAAAATATTTTTTATCAGCATTTAATACTTAATTTTGATTCAAAATTATTTAAAAAAATGTTAAGATTTTTTTGCATAATATGTGTATTTCTAGTTTTTAATTGTCAATCTAAGTTTTTTGATAATAATAGTTCAAAACCAAAAATTATTGTTGGTGTTGTAGTTGATCAGATGAGATATGATTATTTAACAAGATTACAGAATAAATTTACTGAATACGGGTTTAACAGGTTGATTAATGATGGATTTAACTGCACTAATAATCATTATAATTTCGTCCCAACAGTAACAGGTCCAGGTCATTCATCCATTGCTACAGGCTCAACTCCAAGCGTACATGGAATTGTTGGAAATGAATGGTATGTTAGAAATCTTCGAAAAAATATATATTGTGCAACAGATTTAAACTATGAAAATATTGGAGGAAATGCTTATTATGGAAAAAAATCTCCTAATAATCTACTAGTCACAACATTTGCAGATCAAAATAGAATTCAAAATAAAATGAGATCTAAAACAATATCTGTTTCTATTAAAGATAGAGGTGCAATCTTTATGGGAGGAAAAAATGCTAATGCTGCCTACTGGTTTTACGGCAAGAATAAGGGTGAATGGATAACAAGCTCTTTTTATATGAATGAATTGCCAAGTTGGGTTAAAAAATTTAATGAACCTGAAAATATATCAAGATTTCTTAATGAGTGGGAGCTGTTATATGATTTAAAAAGTTATGATTTAAAAAGAGCAGATAACAATGATTTTGAAATTTTTTTTAAAGGTAAAAATGATAGTAGTTTTCCATATTTAACAAAAAATCTAATGGAAAAAAATGATGGTTTTGATATGATAAGTGAAACACCATTTGGAAATTCAATGACCACAGACTTTGCAATTGCAGCAATTGAGGGGGAAAAATTAGGAGACGATGAGTATACAGATGTTTTGACAATAAGTTATTCTTCAACTGATTATATTGGACATAATTTTGGAGTATTTTCTTTAGAGACTGAAGACACTTATCTTAGGTTAGACTTAGAGATAAAGAGATTGTTAGATTATTTAGATAATAAAATGGGCAAAAATAACTACTCACTTTTTTTAACTGCTGACCATGGTGTATTAGAGGTTCCAGCATATTTAAACTCAATGGGCGTGAAAGCCATTTCTGTTGATAAATATAAATTTAGGAAGAGTATTATAGAATATTTAGATGAAACTTTTGGAAGTAAAAAAATAATAGAACATTCAATAAATAATCATATATATATTAATTATGATGAGGTTAATTCTCTAGACCTGAACATGGATTTAGTAAAAGAAAAAATCGTAAATCATTTAAAAACTTATGAATTCATAAATTCTGCTTATTCTTTAGATAAGATAATTTCTTTATCGAAATTAACAGGATATCAGGAATTAATAAAAAACGGATATCATCCAGAAAGAAGTGGAGACATTGTTTTTGTTTTGAAGCCTAATACGATTATTTATGGTGATAGAGGGACTACACATGGGTCTGGTTATGATTATGATACTCACGTTCCTTTAATTTTCTACGGAAAAGGAATTAAAAAAGGTGAAACAAGAGTTAGAACAGAGATTACTGATATTGCTCCAACAATTAATGCATTATTAGGTTTAGAAACTAGTGAAACCTATTCTGGCAAGATTCTAGATTTTGTTATTAAATAATTGACTGGTTTATTTTATCAATATAATTTAGAATATCTTCCTTGCCTGTATGTTTTTTACTGGATGAGATAAAAAATTCTGGTAAAATTTCCCAATTTTTTTCAACCTCTTTTTTGTAGTTGAGAAGTTTATTGTCAATTTCTGTTTTAGTTATTTTGTCCGTTTTGGTAAAAATTATAGAAAAAGGAATTTTGTTTGTAGCCAACCATATTATAAACTCTAGATCTATTTTAAGTGGAGAATGCCTTATATCAATTAGAATAAAAGCAGACACTAATTGTTTTCTTTTCTTAAAATACTCAGTAATGCTTTTTTGAAATTTTTTTTTATTTGATTTAGATGTTTTTGCATAACCATATCCAGGTAAATCAACTATATACCATGAATTATTTATTAAAAAATGATTTATTAGTTGGGTTTTACCTGGTGTGGAAGATATTTTCGCTAATTTCTTTTGATTTGTTATCATATTAATTAACGAAGATTTTCCAACATTACTCCTTCCAATAAATGCATATTCAGGCATTATTGTTTTAGGGCAGTCTTTTTCTTTTTGACTGCTTATATAAAATTTTGCAGATTTAATTTGCATTTATTTGATTGTATTTAGATCTCTTTTTGAGAACCAACTAAGCACAGTTTCATTGAATTTTTTAGGATGCTCCATCATTGGTACATGGCCGCATTTATCAATCCAATACAAATCTGAATTTGGAAGTAATTTATGAAATTCATCAGCAACATCTGGTGGAGTTACAATATCATTTTTTCCCCATATCAAGCATATAGGAATTTTAATTTTAGGCAAATCTTTTGCCATATTATGTCTTATAGCACTTTTAGCAAAAGCTAGGATTCTAATTAATTTATTTCTGTTGTTTACAGCTTCATAGACTTCATCAACTAGAGGTTTGGTTGCAACTTTTGGATCAAAGAAAACTTCCTCAACTTTTTCCTTCATTACATTATAGTTGCTTCTCTTAGTGTAGCCACTTCCCATGGCACTTTCATATAGTCCTGAGCTTCCAGCTAGAATTAAACCTTTAGCCTCGTTAAATAATTTAGTATAATATAGCCCTATATGGCCACCTAATGAATTTCCAATAATTATATAGTTCTTTAATCCTTTAAACTTGACAAATTCATACAAGAATTTAGCTAAATTTTTTACTGAGCTATCCAGAACAGGTAATTCATATATTGGCAGCATAGGCATTAGAACTTTATATCCCCTTTTTCTGAAGAAATTTATAAAATCATCGAAATTAGTAAGACCACCCATTAATCCATGTAGTATAATTATAGGACTTCCTTCTCCTTCTTCTACATACTTGAATTTTCCTTCTTCTCTGACTTTAAATTTCATGGATTTTTTTTGGAAGCAAATCAAAATTACATAATTTTTTCTTGACCACTAAAATTGTCTTCTTTTCCTTCAAAACTAAATGGAGTTGTTACAATTCTCACTGTTTTCTGTTAATTAACTTATAATGTTAATGATTTTGTTAATTATTGCTCCACAAATCTTAAACACCTGATCTTTAATAAGTTATAACTATTTTTATTTGTTTTTAATCGAGGAAATACGCATTTAATAGATTTGTTATTAACAATGTGGCAAAATGTGGTAAAATGTGGTAATATTTTTAGTAAATTTGATTTAATCCAAAATAGCTTTTTAATCTTGAATTATCTAATTGGAACATATGAGTGCACAGTTGATGTAAAAGGAAGAATAATGATTCCTATAGCATTAAAGAAACAACTTTCAAGTGTTGTGAAAAAAGGCTTTGTTCTTAAAAGAGCAGTTTTTCAGCAATGCTTGGAATTGTATCCTATTTCTAAATGGGAGCAATTAATCACAAAAGTTAATTCATTAAATAGATTTAAGAAGAAGAATAATGATTTCATAAGGAGATTTACAGCTGGAGTGAAATTTATTGAATTAGATACTTCAGGGAGGTTGTTAATCCCTAGAGATTTAATTGATTTTGCAAACATTAGCAAGGAAATTGTTGTTTCCTCTTCAGTTGATATAATTGAGATATGGGATAAGAGTGCTTATGAAGAAACCATTAAGGATGCAACTGTTGATTTTGCAAGTTTAGCTGAGGAAGTAATGGGTCAGGATGATGATTAGTACTAATTATCACAACCCTGTTTTATTAGCTGAATCTGTTGAAGGATTAAATATTATTGAAGATGGTATTTATGTAGATGCAACATATGGAGGTGGAGGCCATAGTAGGGAGATACTATCTAGATTAGGTGAAAAAGGACAATTAATTGCCTTCGATCAAGATTTTGATTCAAAAGCAAATTTAATTGATGATAATAGGCTGCTATTTATAAATGAGAATTTCATGTATTTAAAAAGTTTTTTAAAGCTCAATAACATTTCAAAAATAGATGGAATTCTAGCTGATTTTGGAGTTTCATCATATCAAATTGATAAGCCAGAGCGTGGGTTTTCATATAGGTTTGAAGCAGATTTAGATATGAGAATGGATAATAATTCTTCTTTAACGGCAAGTGAGATTATAAACAAATATTCCAGTGAAGATTTAAAAAAAATGTTTAAGAATTATGGAGAGCTAAACAATGCTAGTAAAATCACAAGGGAAATAATCAATAATAGGGGAAAGAATGAGATTAAAACTACAACTCAATTAAATGAAATTATACATCCCTTAATACCTAATAGGATTTCAAATAAAATCTTATCTAGAGTTTATCAGGCTATTAGGATTGAGGTAAATAATGAATTAGATGCAATAAGATCACTATTGAAACAAACAGTAGAATTGTTAAAGATTGGAGGCAGAATAAGTCTAATTTCTTACCACTCTCTTGAGGATAGAATTGTCAAGAGATTTTATAAAACTGGAAAATTTCAGGGAGAAATAGAAAAAGATATTTATGGCAATTATTCTTTACCCTATAAAATTATAGGAAAGTTAATTGTGCCAAATCAAACAGAAATTAATAGAAATGTTAGAGCTAGGAGCGCAAAACTCAGAATAGCAGAAAGAGTATAACATGAAAAATAGATTAATAAATATTATTAAAGGAAATTTTTTAATTGATGAAAATGCATCAGGAAATTGGTCCATTATCCTAATCTTTTTACTTCTATCAATTATAATGATCTCAAGTTCTCATGCTGTAGATAGAAAAGTACATAATATTTCAAAACTAAATGAAGAAATTAAATCTCTAAGATCAGAATTTGTAGATGTCAGGTCTAATTTGATGCAGTATCAAATGGAGTCTTCAATTTTAATAAAATTAAATGAAAAGGGTATAGTTTCTTCTACACACCCCCCTAACAAGATTATAGTAAATGTCAAAAATTAAAAAAAATATTATTACAAGACTCTATGTAGTTAGCTTCCTTATGCTACTCTTCGCGTCTTCAATAATATTTAAATTAATTAACATACAATTTACTAATGGTGATTATTATAGGGAGCTATCAGAAAATGGGGTTTTTAAAAATATAGAAATCCCTGCAAATAGAGGAAATATATATTCTGAAAAAGGCAGATTACTTGCAACATCAGTCCCGAAGTATGACATAAGATTTGATGCATTGGCTTCAACCGAAAAAAATTTCAATAAATATGTTGAAAAGTTAAGTATAGAACTTGGAAAAAATTTTAACAAACCTTCAGAATTTTATATTAAAACACTCACAAATGCTAGGATAAATAAAAACAGATATTTATTAATAGCTAGAAACCTTGGGTATTCAGAATATATGAAAATTAAGAACTTTCCATTATTTAAGTTAGGAAGTTTTAAAGGTGGAATAATAACAGAACAGTATACAAAGAGATATTATCCAATTGGAGGAATTGCTCAAAGAACAGTAGGATATGAAAGGTATGATGATTTTGGAAATGTAACTAGACCTGGAATTGACGGTGCATTTGGTCCTAAATATTTAAAAGGTGAAAATGGAAGTAGACTTTCTCAAAAAATTGGAAAAGGTCAATGGAAGCCTGTTGAGGATTTCAATCAAAAAGAGCCAAGAGATGGATATGATATTTATACTACAATAAATATTGAAATTCAAGATGTAGCTCATTTTGCATTACTAGAACAATTAGAATATTATGAGGCTGATCACGGAAGTGTAGTTGTAATGGAAACAAGTACAGGTGAGATTAGAGCTATATCAAATTTAGGCAGAACCTCTGAAGGAAAATATTATGAGAAGTTAAACTATGCAATAGGTGAATCTCACGAGCCAGGCTCAATATTTAAATTAATGGCAATGGTAGCAGCATTAGAAGACAAGGTAGTTGATACTAGTGACATTATTGACACTCGAAATGGTGTTTTATCTTTTTATGGAAGAAAAGTAAAGGATTCAAAAAAAGGAGGTTATGGAAAAATTTCTGCTGCCAAGGCATTTGAAGTCTCTTCAAATACAGGGCTTGTACAAATTGTAAATAATGGATATGAAAAAAATCCAGAAAAATTTATTGATAGAATCTTTAGTATGGGTTTAAACAACCAATTAGATTTAGAATTAATAGGTGAGGGAAAGCCGATATTTACACATCCTTCAGATAAAAAAAACTGGGATGGTTTGGATTTACCATGGATGGCATTTGGTTATGGAATTTCATTAACACCCTTACAGACACTCACTTTTTATAATGCTATTGCCAATAATGGCAAGATGGTTAAACCGAGATTCTTAAAAGAAGTTAGATCTTTTGATAATGTAATTAAAACTTTTGACACTCAAATAATTAATTCATCTATATGTAGTAACGAAACAATTAATAAGGTAAAACAAATGATGTTAAATGTTGTTGAGAAAAAACATGGTACGGCTCATAATATTTATAATAAGAATTTTTCTATGGCAGGAAAGACTGGTACATGTCAAACTGAATATTGGAAGAACACTAATCAATATATTTCATCATTTGCTGGATATTTTCCAGCAGAAGATCCTAAATATTCATGTATAGTAGTTATTCATAAACCCAATAAAACAAAGGGATATTATGGAAATGTAGTTGCAGCTCCTGTATTTAAGAAAATTGCTCAAAAAATATATTCTGATACTCCAATAGTACATGAGCAGGAGTTTTTACATGAGATTAATATTCTTAAAGAAGATGGCAATGATACTAACCCCTATTACATGAGTCTAAATAGCTCTATTATGCCTGATTTATCAAAAATGGAATTAATGGATGCAATTGCATTACTAGAAAATTTTGGAATGAAAGTTATAATTCAAGGTAAAGGAAAGAAAATTACCCAATCAATAAAAAAGGGAAAGAGAATTAAAAAAAATCAAAAAGTAATACTCAAATTAAGTTGAAGGCAGTAAGAGAAATATTATATAAAGTAAACATTAATAAAGTTATAGGAGATACTGGTGCTTTAATAGGAAATGTTGTGTCTGATTCTAGAGAAGTAATTGAAAAAGATCTATATATAGCAATTAACGGAGTTAATGTTGACGGACATAAGTTTATTAATTCTGCAATAAAAAAAGGAGCAATATGCATTGTTTGCGAAGTATTGCCAAATAAATTACAAGAAGGTATATTATATGTTGTGGTTGAATCAACAAGAGAGTCCATTGGAATTATTTCTTCAAATTATTTTTCCAATCCATCAAGTAAATTAAAATTAATTGGCATAACAGGAACCAATGGAAAAACAACCATTGCAACACTGCTATACAACTTATACAAAACTGCTGGATTAAAAGCAGGATTAATTTCTACTGTAATTAACTACATAGACGGAAAGGAAATAGGCTCCACTCAGACCACACCTGATTCATTAACAATAAATAAATTATTATATCAAATGGTAGAGGAGGGTATTCAATACTGTTTTATGGAAGTAAGTTCACATGGTATTGAGCAAAGGCGAATAAGTGGATTAGAATTTGCTGGAGGAATTTTTTCAAACTTAACACATGATCATTTAGACTATCACAATAGTTTTGATCAGTATAGAGATATAAAAAAGGATTTCTTTGACAATCTTCCAAATACCGCATTTTCTCTTGTAAATAAAGATGACAAGAATGGGAAATACATGGTTCAAAATACAAAGTCTAAAATATTCACCTATGGGTTAAAAACTTATGCAGATTATAAGATTAAAATTTTAGAATCTTCTTTAGAAGGAATGTTATTAAAAATTAATGAGAGTGAATTTTGGTCGAATTTATCTGGAAAATTTAATGCATATAATTTATTGGCTATTTTTTCTACAGCTACTATTCTTGGAATGCCATTTAGTGAAACTTTGCAGCTAATGAGTATGTTAAAGAATGTAAAAGGAAGATTTGAATATTTAAGATTGAATAATATTACAGCAATTGTTGACTATGCTCATACTCCAGATGCTCTTAAGAATATTATAAATTCTATTAATGAAATAAAAACAAACAAGGAGTCCTTAATTACTATTATAGGATGTGGTGGGGACAGAGATAAATCTAAAAGACCTGTGATGGGGGATATAGCATCATCATTAAGTTCGAAAGTTATTTTTACAAGTGATAATCCAAGAAACGAATCTCCAGAAACAATAATCCAAGATATGGTTTCAGGAGTAAAACCTTTGAATTCTGTTAAAACAATCTCTATTGCTAATAGAAAAGAAGCTATAAAAACAGCTTGTCAATTGGCCAAGTCTAATGATATTATTCTAATTGCAGGAAAGGGACATGAAACATTTCAAGAGATAAATAATAAGAAACACTTATTTGATGATTATAAAGTGGTAAAAGAATGTTTAACTAAAATGAATTAATTTATGCTATACTATCTATTTGAATACTTAGAAAAGGAATTTCAATTTCCAGGCGCATCATTGTTCACTTTTATTTCCTTTAGAGCTTCTATTAGTATTATACTTTCTTTATTAATATCTACTGTGTTTGGAAAGTCAATAATTAATTATTTAAGGTCAAAACAAATTGGAGAAAATATAAGAGATCTTGGATTAATAGGGCAAATGGAAAAGTCTGGCACACCAACAATGGGAGGTTTGATAATAATTTTGGCTACAATAATACCCGTATTATTATTTTCTAAGCTCGACAACATATATATCATTCTATTGATTCTAACAATGATATGGATGGGGACAATTGGATTTATAGATGATTATATCAAAAAATTTAAAAATAATAAGAATGGATTAAAGGGTAGATATAAAATAATTGGACAAGTTTTATTAGGGATAATAGTTGGGAGCACACTGTTTTTTCACCAAGATGTTACTATTAAGGATAAAATAGTTGATACTCAGATCTATGAATTGGTAGACGAGAATATACCCGCAGTAAGAGTTGAAGAAAAGTCAACAAGGACAACAATACCATTTCTAAAAAATAATGAGTTTAATTATTCTGATTTAGTTACATGGATTCATCCAAATCTTGAAAAATATACTTGGATAGTATTTATTTTCTTCGTCGTATTAATTCTAACAGCAGTTTCTAATGGAGCTAATTTAACAGATGGCATTGATGGGCTAGCAGCCGGTTCTTCAGCAATTATAGTATTAACATTAGGTGTGTTTACATGGGTCTCAGGAAATATAATTTTTTCTGACTATCTAAACATTATGTATATCCCAAGGGTTGAAGAAATTACAATTTTTATTGCAGCATTTGTTGGTGCACTTGTAGGATTTTTATGGTACAATACATATCCAGCTCAAATCTTCATGGGTGATACTGGAAGCTTAACAATTGGTGGAATAATTGCAGTAATATCTGTTGCTGTTAGAAAAGAATGGTTGATTCCTTTAATATGTGGCATTTTTTTAATTGAAAATTTATCTGTGATTATTCAGGTACTCTACTTTAAATACACAAAGAAAAAATATGGAGAAGGCAGGAGAATTTTTAAAATGTCGCCATTACATCATCATTATCAAATGTCAGGATATCATGAAAGCAAAATAGTAACGAGATTTTGGATACTAGGAATATTTTTAGCAATACTATCAATTGTAACTCTAAAGATTAGATAAATGAAAAATATTATTATTCTTGGCGCAGGAGAGAGCGGAATAGGTTGTGCATTATTGGCACAGTCTAGAGGTTATAATGTGTTTGTTTCAGAGAGTAATAATATTCAAGAATCAATTAGGCTTCAGTTGATAGAAAATAATATAGAATTTGAGGAGAACTCACACAATAAAGCAATTAAAATGAAACCTGATTTTGTTGTAAAGAGCCCAGGAATAGCTGACACATCTCAAATAATTAAATCATATATAAAAAATAATATTAATGTTATTTCTGAGATAGAATTTGCATCCAGGCATACAGATTCAGAAATAATTGCTATTACAGGAAGTAATGGAAAAACAACAACAACTCTGCTGACACATCAGATTTTAAACGATGAGGGCTTGAATGTTACAATTGGAGGTAATATCGGAACTAGTTTTTCTTCCTTACTCATTTCTAATGATTACAACTATTTAGTATTAGAGGTAAGTAGTTTTCAATTGGATGGAATAGTAGAATTTAAACCTCATATAGCTGTAATTACAAATTTATCACCAGATCATCTAGACCGATATAAGAATTATGAAGATTACATCAAATCAAAATTTAGAATAGTGATGAATCAAGATTCTAATGACTATTTGATCTATGATGGCGATGATCCAACGATTAATTCCTATATAAATAAAAACAATATTAAATCAAAATTAATTCCCTTTTCTACAGAAAGAAAAATAGAAGAAGGGGCGTATTATAATAATCAATCAATCAATATTTCAATTAATAAAAAAAAACTAGTTATGCCAACTGAAAACTTTTCAATTAAAGGAAAACATAATATAAAAAATGCTATGGCAGCTGCAACAGTTGCGCATTTATTGAAAATAAGAAAACAGACCATTAGAAAAAGTTTGGAACATTTTCAAAGTGTAGAACATAGATTAGAAAATGTTTTGACAATTAATAAGGTTAACTATATCAACGATTCAAAAGCTACTAATGTAAATGCAACTTATTATGCATTGGATACTATGGAAGCATCTACAATATGGATTGTGGGAGGAATTGATAAGGGAAATAAATATGAAGACCTATTTCCATTAGTACACAAAAAGGTAAAAGCAATTATATGTTTAGGAAAAAACAATTTTAAGCTTATTGAAAATTTTGAGAATATAGTTGAATACATAGTTGAAACAACATCAATGGAAGAGGCAGTATCAACGGCTTATAAAATTGCTAAACCTGGTTATAATGTCTTATTGTCTCCAGCATGTGCGAGTTTTGATCTTTTTGATGATTATAAGGATAGAGGAAGACAGTTTAAAGCATCAGTTAGAAAATTATAATGAACAAATTATTAATAAATATTAAGGGGGATAAGCCGTTGTGGGTAGTATTTATACTACTGGCTAGCTTTTCATTTTTACCCGTATATAGCTCTGCAAGTAATTTAGCATATCTATATGGAGATGGAAATACATTTAGTTATTTATTTAAGCATTTCATTCATTTATCATTAGGCTTTTTTCTGATGTATATGGTACATAAAATACCTTACAGATATTTTAGAGGCATATCTATATTAATGATACCAATCATATTAGTTCTTTTAGCCTATACTATTTTCCAACCTAGCATATCAGATTCGATTACAAATTCAAATAGATGGATTAGAATACCTATTGTAGGTTTTGGGTTTCAACCTTCAACTTTGGCATCTATAATTATCTTAATCTATGTAGCTAGATATTTGTCAAAAATTAAGGATAAATTAATTACTTTTTCACAGTCTATTTTGCCATTATGGGTTCCAGTTTTCTTAACAATTTCTTTAATTCTTCCAGCAAATTTTTCCACTAGTGCAATACTGTTTTCTATGGTAATGCTGTTATGCTTTCTAGGTGGATATCCAATAAAATATTTAATTGGAATTTTATCCTCAGCAGTAATTTTATTTTCAATATTTATTTTATCAGTCAAAGCTTATCCAGATTTGTTCCCTAATAGGGTAGATACCTGGAAAAGTAGAATAGAGAACTTTGTTGATTCGAAGGAAACTAAATCTAATTATCAAATTGAAAAAGCTAAAATTGCAATTGCCACAGGAGGAATTACAGGATTAGGCCCTGGTAAAAGTGTTCAGAAGAATTTTTTACCTCAATCTTCTTCAGATTTTATATTCGCAATTATCATAGAAGAATACGGCTTAATAGGTGGTTTAACGCTAATATTTCTGTATTTGTGGTTTTTATTTAGGGTAATCATAATATCAAACAAGTCCAATAGTGTTTTTGGATCATTACTTGCCATTGCATTAGGAATACCAATAGTTTTTCAAGCATTAGTTAATATGGCAGTTGCAGTACAATTATTTCCTGTGACTGGACAGCCACTACCTCTAATTAGTAACGGTGGAACTTCTATATGGATGACATGTCTTGCAATTGGTATAATTCAGAGTGTTAGAATTGGCTCTGAAATTAGTGAGGATGAAATTGATGAAAATAACCCTTTAGAAATATTAAAAGAAACAATTTAAATGAGAAAATATAAATTCATAATTTCTGGAGGTGGTACAGGAGGACATATTTTTCCAGCTATTTCGATTGCCGATGAATTGAAATTTAGATTTTCTCAGTCTGACTTATTATTTGTTGGCGCAAGAGATAGGATGGAAATGATTAAGGTACCGGCTCATGGTTATAAAATTAAAGGTCTTTGGATTTCTGGTTTTAAAAGAAAACTTAGTATTGATAATTTATTATTTCCATTTAAAGTAGTATATAGCCTATTTCATTCACTTATTATTATAAGTAAATTTAAACCTGAAGTGGTTATTGGAACTGGCGGTTTTGCTAGTGGCCCTATACTATTTATAGCTTCACTATTTAAAATACCAACCTTAATTCAAGAACAAAATTCATATCCTGGAATAACAAACAGGATATTATCCAGAAGAGTAAATAAAATTTGTGTTTCCTATGCTGATTTAGACAAGTATTTCCCAGTATCTAAAATCAAATTAACAGGCAATCCCATTCGCAATACTATTTGTAATACTAACGAAAATTATGATAAGGGTATTAAATTTTATGATCTTGATATTAGCAGAAAGACGCTTCTAATTATAGGAGGGAGTCAAGGCTCACGTGAAATAAATAAACACGTTTACAATTGTATTGATTTCTTTAATTATTTGAATATCCAAGTTATATGGCAATGTGGAAAAATATATTATAATCAATATGAAGAGTTAGTGACATCTGATAATATTAAACTCTACTCTTTTTTAGAAAGGATAGATCTTGCTTTTTCTGTTTCTGATTACATAGTTTCCAGGGCAGGAGCTGGTTCTATATCAGAATTATGTGTTGTTGGAAAACCTGTAATTTTTATCCCTTCTCCGAATGTTGCTGAAGATCACCAGACAAAGAATGCAAAATCATTAGTTGATAAAGATGCGGCAATATTAATTCAAGAAGAGGATCTAGAAACAAGGTTTAAAAAGACGGTTATGGAATTAAATTCCTCAAGGGATTTGCAAAATAAATTATCAAAAAATATAAAAAGTTTAGCTTTTGAAAATGCTACAAGAGATATAGCTGATGAAATAGAAAAATTAATTAAAAAATGAATTTAGATAAAATAGATAACATATTTTTTATTGGAATTGGAGGAATGGGCATGAGTTCATTAGCTGAATATTTTATTAATGAAAATAAATATGTTTGTGGATATGACAGGGATGCTTCAGAAAACACGGATAGACTCCAGAATCTAGGAATAGAAATTTTATTTAAAGATTCATTTGAGAGGATTAATTCAAGATTTTTAAATAAAGACAATACATTAATTGTATACACTCCAGCAATTCCTGTCTCTAACAATTTATTAAGTGAATTTAGCGGTAACAAATTTGCATGCATAAAAAGAGCAGAGCTGCTTGGTCTAGTTGTTAAAAAAGGAAAATGTATTGCAATTGCCGGAACCCATGGAAAGACCACTACAACAAGTATTTTAGCTCATTTATTAAATTCTTCAAACATATCAACCACATCATTTATTGGTGGTATTTCAGAAAATTACAATTCTAATTTCTTGTATAATGGAAATAAACTATTTCTAGTAGAAGCTGATGAATATGATAAATCATTCTTGAATTTAACTCCAAATTATGCCTGTATTACTTCTATTGATCCAGATCATTTAGATATCTATAATGATTTTGAGGGAGTTGAAAGTGGATTTATTTCATTTATTAATAATATTCAATCAGGTGGGTTTTTGATTGTTCAAGAAAATTTAGATTATGATTATCCAAAATATGGGTTAAGTCCTAATTCAGATTATTCTATAGAAAATATTAGAATTCAGGATGAGAATTATCTTTTTGATATTAGAACACCTGAATCAAATTATAAGAATTTAAAATTCTCTATTCCTGGCAAACATAACCTTATGAATGCCTTAGCAGCATTTGTTATTTCAATACAACTAGGTTGTGAAATTAATTTGTTAAAATCAGCCCTAGAGAGTTTTAAAGGAGTTAAACGTAGATTCACTTATCACTTGCGCACTAAGGATAGGGTTTATATTGATGATTACGCGCATCATCCCAAAGAAATAAATTCTGTCTACAGCGCAATTAAAGAATTTCACCCAAAGCAAGATATTTTAGTTGTTTTTCAGCCTCATTTATTTAGTAGAACAAGAGATTTTGTTGAAGGATTTGCAGATAGTCTATCTCAATTTGATGCAGTATTATTATTAGATATTTATCCGGCTAGAGAGACTCCTATTGATGGAGTAAGTTCATCATGGTTATTAGATAAAATTAATAGTCCTATAAAGAAATTAGTTGATAAATCAGATTTATCAACAGAAATCCTAAATCAAAACATGAAAATTAATCTGACCCTTGGGGCTGGTGATATAGGAAATGAATGCATGAAGATTAAAAAAAGTTTAGAGCATGAAAATTAATTGGAGTAAAATAATTTTAACATTAGTGCTGATATTAATTGGAGGATTATTCTATAGTACAAACTCAATTAATTCCAAAAGAAACATAAACGATATTATTATTGATTTTGAATCAACCAATAAATTATTTATAACTCAGGATTCAATTTTAAAGTTACTTCCAACTAATTTTTCAGAGAAAAAATCTGTGAATATAAATTATCTTGAATCACTAGTAAATTCTAATGGTTTTATAAAAAATTCTGAAGTTTATATCTCTATTGAAGGTGATTTAATTATTGAGGTCCAGCAAAGGAATCCAATAGGAAGAATAATCTCTGATAACGCTACTTTTTATATTGATGATGAATCTAAAATCATGACAACATCTAAAATTTATTCATCTAGAGTCCCAGTTGTTTTCAACTATGATGAATCTTCTTCACAAAAAAGGATTTATCAAATGTGTGATTTAATTGACAGTGATGAATTTTTGAAAAAAAAGGTAACCAGAATAAATTTTCTAAAAAATAATTATATCACATTAAATTTTAGAGATCATGATTTTGATTTAGTTATAGGTGAATATAAAAACATAAAGAAAAAAGTTAAAAATTTTAAAGCTTTCTATCAAGGAGCAGTTGGTAATGAAAGCATAGATAAATACAGTAAAATCAATTTACAATTTGAGAATCAAGTTGTGTGTACAAATAAATAATATATGGAAGAGAAGAAAATATCGATAGGTTTAGACATAGGAACTACCAAGATAGTTGCAATGATTGGAAAAAGAAATGAATATGGAAAAGTGCAAATATTAGGTGTAGGTAAATCTAAAAGTTTAGGAGTTCACAGAGGTGTAGTTAATAATATAACGCAAACAATTCAATCCATTCAACAGGCAGTAAATGAAGCAGAATTATCAGCAGATTGTAAAATTGAATCGGTTACTGTTGGAATAGCTGGGCAACATATCAGAAGCTTGCAGCATAGTGATTATATAACTCGCACGAATTCTGAATTGGTTATTGATGAAGATGATATAGATCGTCTAATTAATCAGGTTCATAAATTAGTAATGCTTCCTGGCGAGGAAATTATTCATGTATTACCACAGGAATTTAAGGTTGATGGTCAAGCAGAGATAAAAGAACCTGTTGGAATGTATGGGGGTAGACTGGAAGCAAATTTTCATGTAGTTGTTGGCCAGATTTCATCAATTAGAAATATTGGCAGATGTATTAAAAGTGCAGGTCTAGATTTAGAAGGTATAACCCTAGAACCATTAGCGTCAGCAAATGCTGTTTTAAGCTTTGAAGAAAAGGAAGCAGGAGTTGCTTTGATAGATATTGGAGGTGGAACCACAGATTTAGCTGTTTTTAAAGATGGCATTATAAGACACACCGCTGTTATCCCTTTTGGTGGTAATGTAATTACAGATGACATTAAAGAAGGTTGCTCAATAATTGAAAAACAAGCAGAACTGTTAAAAATAAAATTTGGTTCTGCATGGCCGGGAGAAAATAAAGAAAATGAAATAGTTTCAATTCCTGGACTTAGAGGAAGAGACCCTAAAGAAATAACCCTAAAGAACTTGTCAAAGATAATACATGCTAGAACTGTTGAAATAATTGAGCAAGTATACCTGGAAATAAAAAATTATGGTCATGAAGAGCAAAAAAAGAAATTAATTGCAGGGATTGTTTTAACTGGTGGAGGAAGTCAACTAAAACATATTAAGCAATTAGTGGAGTATATAACTGGGATGGATACAAGAGTTGGATATCCAAATGAGCATCTAGCAGGTGATACGGATAAAGATGTAACTATTCCTCTTTTTGCAACGGCTGTGGGCTTGGTATTAGATGGATTAAAAAGATTTGAAAAAGATATTAATGAAAAAGTTGAAGTTAAAGAAGCCAATAATATAGATGGAGAAGAAAATGGGCCAGAACAAGAATCAGAAGTTAGAACGGAGAGACCAGGTTTTCTTGATTCGTTTAAAGATAAACTAACAGAATTTTTAGATAACGCAGAATAATTTAAACTAAATAAGCAATAAAAATGGAAGATAATTTGGATTTAGGAATAACATTTGATTTACCAAAAAATCAGTCAAATGTAATTAAAGCAATTGGTATTGGTGGAGGGGGAAGTAATGCAATAAACTATATGTTCAACCAAGGAATAAAGGGAGTAGATTTTGTAATATGCAATACTGATGCCCAAGCTTTAAACAATAGCGGAGTGCCAAACAAAATTCAATTGGGTGTTAACCTAACTGAAGGGCTTGGCGCTGGAGCAAATCCTGAGGTAGGTTCTCAGTCGGCAATTGAAAGTGCTGAGGATATTAAAGGCATGCTAAATGTTAATACCAAGATGGTATTCATTACCGCCGGCATGGGTGGTGGAACTGGAACAGGTGCTGCACCTGTTATTGCAAAAATGGCAAGAGAGATGGATATCCTAACAGTTGGAATTGTAACAACTCCATTTAGTTTTGAAGGAAAAATTAGAAATGAACAAGCACAAAAAGGAATAGAAAATTTAAGAGAACATGTAGATTCTTTAATTATAATCAATAATAACAAATTAAGAGAAGTTTACGGAAATTTAGGGTTTAAGGCTGGATTCTCTAAGGCTGATGAAGTTCTTTCAACTGCTGCAAAGGGGATAGCAGAAGTTATTACTCATCACTATACTCAAAATATTGATTTAAAAGATGCAAATACAGTTCTGAGCAATAGTGGCACAGCAATAATGGGAGCAGCAAGTGCTAGTGGAGATGGAAGAGCACAGGAAGCAATTAGGAAAGCTTTAGATTCACCCTTGCTTAACGATAATAAAATAACAGGTGCTAAAAATGTTTTATTGCTTATTGTATCTGGTGATCAAGAAATTACAATTGATGAAATAGGTGATATAAATGATCATATTCAAGAACAGGCTGGTTTTGGTGCAAATATCATTATGGGTGTTGGAGAGGATCTTAATTTAGGAGATTCAGTATCAGTAACTATAATTGCTACAGGATTTAATGCTGATCAGCAAAATGAGATAACAAATATTGAGCCAGAAAAAATAATTCATTCTCTAGAAGAAGATAATTTATTTAATCAAAAACCTCTTAAAAATGATATTTTAACAGAAGAAGAATCTGAAGATAAAATTGTTCATGTATTGGATGAAGAGCTTATAGATGGAAATGGTCTGGAAGATGAAATAAAATCAATTAATGATATTGAAGTAATAGACTTTACACATGTAGTAGATGAAAAAGAGAATTTAATTGAAAATGAAGTAGTAAATGAAATTGATATTGATTCAATAGATCAAGAGGAAACTGAAAATTCAATTAATTGGTCACTTTTTGATAAAGATAAAGAAGACAATTTGAGTGGTCAAGAAAAAATTAATGAAGCTATAGATGTTAATGAAATTGAGGTTATAGATTATATTGAGTTGATACCAACTGAAGAAAAAAATGAAATTGGAGAAGTAATACATGAGATGGAAGATCATATGTTATTTGAGCCATTAAGTGAATTATCAGAAAATAGCACATTAGTAGAAAATAGTGATATTGTTGAAACAGAAGTAGAAGCAGAAGTTAAGGAAGAAATAGTTTCAGAAATACCCACTTCTGATGAAGAAATAGATCCTTTAAACACTTCAATAGAAGATCTACAAAAACAAAGATCTAAAGAAAGAAGATTGCGAATGAAAGAATTTAATTATAAGTTTAATAATTCAAAAATTGATGAAATTGAAAAAGAACCAGCATACAAAAGACGGGGGGTTGATTTAGAAGAAACTAAACATTCTTCTGAAGAGGAACGTTCAAGGTTTACTCTTGATTTAGATGAAAATGAAGATATTCAACTCAGAAAAAATAATTCCTTTCTTCATGATAACGTAGATTAAATTAAAATAAATATTTATGAGTCTAGAAAACACAATTATGACAGCAATGAAGGAGTCTATGAAATCAAAGGACCAAACTTCATTAAGATCCTTAAGGGCTATAAAATCAGCAATAATTCTTCAAAAAACACAAAAGGGATCAAGTGATGAAATTTCAAATGAAGATGAGCTTAAAATCTTGCAAAAATTAGTTAAACAAAGAAAAGATAGTGCTGATATATATCAAAATCAAGATAGAATGGACTTAGCTCAACCTGAATTGGATGAAATAAAAGTGATTGAAAAATTTCTTCCCGAAGCTCTTTCTGAAAAGGAGATTGAAGAAGCAGTTAAAAAGGTAATCAATGATGTTGGAGCAGATGGAATGAAGGATATGGGTAAGATTATGGGAATAGTTACAAAGAAGTTAATAGGTAAAGCAGATGGAAAGACTATATCTACTATTGTTAGAAATAATTTAACTTAAAAGACGGCTCAGTAGTTCAACTGGATAGAATATCAGATTTCGGCTCTGAGGGTTGGAGGTTCGAATCCTCTCTGGGCCTCAAATAATTAAAATACAGTCTTGTTTATTTTAATTTACAGTTAACAAGTTTTTCTAAAACATTTTGAACATAGGATAATTAATTTAGTAGATTTGCGTTCTTTCAAAAAGATATAATATGTCTACGAATCTTATCAACCACAATTTTTTAGTTTCAAGAGATCAAAGAGAAAAAATTAATGGACATCCAGGAATTGTTATATGGTTTACAGGGCTTTCTGCCTCAGGAAAATCTACTATTGCTAATGCGCTTGATGTTGAATTAAATAAAAGAGGTTTAAGAACATATATATTAGATGGTGACAATGTTAGGATGGGGCTAAATAAGGATTTGGGTTTTTCTCCAGAGTCAAGAAAAGAAAACATAAGAAGAATCAGTGAAGTTGCTAAACTTTTTGCTGATTCTGGAA
>Ga0209554_1000394_pt1 | contig 37168 bp, 34 predicted proteins | sample MarorgKNORR_S2LV_5_FD_188221 | JGI IMG/M metagenome (GOLD analysis project Ga0209554, IMG submission 188221) | Marine microbial communities from the Southern Atlantic Ocean, analyzing organic carbon cycling - Bottom_A/KNORR_S2/LV (SPAdes) (version 2) | ecosystem: Environmental > Aquatic > Marine... | reverse complement strand
AGCGATGGCACTATAATTCCTTATACGAGTAGTATTTTTAGCATCTATCCATCTGCTTTCTTTACGTTCAATCCTTCTGATAAAAATCAATATCAAGTAAGTTATAGCAGAAGAGTAGACAGACCTTCTATTGGGCAAGTAAATCCAATTAGAGAATGGAGTACTCCGTTGGTAACTTCTGTTGGGAATCCAAATTTATTGCCACAGTTCACCAATTCATTTGAAATAAATTACACCCGAAAAATAGAAGGAGGCTCCATCACTTTAGGAACATTCTTCAGAAGCGTAAATGATGAAATTTCTACCATTTTATATGCAGATCCAGATGACATTTCTGGTACCAAACAAATTAAATCTGATCAAAACTTTGAGGGGAATAACAGGTATGGTTTTGAAGCATCTAGCAGTTATAGAATTACCAAATGGTGGAGAACAAACACAAGTTTGGATTTCTACTCACAAAAATTAACAGGCGTGGTTAGTGGAGCACAAAAAGAAATCACAAGCAGTTCTTTTAATGCCCGTATTAGCAACAGCTTTACAGCAACTAAAAACTTACGTCTTCAATTGTTTGCGATGTACAGAGGCGCTGGAGAAAACCTACAATTTGATGTAGATCCAATGTGGATGATCAATTTAGGAGCCAGTTATAAAGTATTGAAAGGAAAAGGAAGCTTTACCTTTAGAGTGAACGACATTTTTAAAGGAATGAAGTTCAAATTTAAAACTACAGATCCTTTTACACAAACAGGTCAATTTAACTGGGAAAGCAGAACGGCTCATATCGGTTTTAACTACAGATTTGGTGGTGGCAAAAACAAAGCAAAAAGAAGAAGAAATAGAGACGACAATGAAAAGAAAGGCGGAGGCGGCTTTATATAATATAAACCAAGTATAATTTTTGAATTAAAAACTCGGAGTATCCAACATGGAAGCTCCGAGTTTTTTTATGTTCTTTATTTTAACGAATAGCTGCTTACTGTTAATTGGTCATTAACAACTGCTCATTGGATTCCCGCTTTCGCGAGAATGACAAACTCCTTTAACTTTTAGTTTTTCGTTTTTCACTGATAATTGGTAATTGATAACTGTTCACTGACAACTACCATCTCATAATCACAGAACCCCAAGTAAATCCGCTTCCAAAAGCTGCCAACACGACCAAGTCATTGTCTTTGATTTTTCCTTTTTCCCAAGCTTCTGTCAAGGCAATTGGAATGGACGCCGCCGTGGTATTTCCATATTTTTGAATGTTGTTAAACACTTGATCATCGCTCAAGCCAAATTTCCGTTGCACAAATTGAGAAATTCTCAAATTTGCTTGATGTGGAATCAGCATATCAATATCATCTTTTGAAAGGTTGTTTTTCTCCAAACCTTCAATAATTACTTCACTAAATCGGACAACGGCGTTTTTAAACACAAACGTTCCGTCCATATACGGAAAATACGAAATGTCATCTGGATTGTCCATCAGTTCAGGAATCCATTTTGCAATGCTTGGTGATTCTACAATTAATTTATCGGCATATTTCCCTTCACTGTGTAAATGTGTAGACAATATTCCTTTTGTTGGATCTTCTTCTCGTGTCAACACTGCCGCTCCTGCTCCATCTCCAAAAATGACAGAAACACCTCTACCTCTGGATGTTTTATCCAGTCCATTCGAATGGAATTCTGAACCGATTACCAGTATATTTTTATACATTCCTGTTTTAATAAATTGATCTGCCGTTGAAATGGCATACACAAAACCAGTACATTGATTTCTAATATCAATAGCTCCAATGGTATCCATATCTAGCATCTCTTGAATTTGAACCCCACATCCAGGAAAATAATAATCTGGACTCAAGGTTGCAAAAACAATAAAATCAATATCTTTATTAGTCACTCCTGCTCGTTCCATAGCAATTCTGGCCGCTTTAGCCCCCATCACTGCAGAGGTGTCTTCAGAACCTTTAGCAATCCAACGACGTGCTTTAATTCCTGTTCGTTCTTGTATCCACGCATCATCTGTATCCATCAATTTAGACAAATCATCATTGGTAACCACAGTATCTGGCACATAATGTCCTAAGCCTATTATCTTTGAATTGTACATAATTACATCCTTTTTAGTTGTTTTTAAAAATATTATCTATCAAACTTACTAAATTATTTATATCTTTACGAAGTAGTTTTTATAAAATATCAAACAACTATAACCAAACTTCTGGAAGCGTCAATGTTTTTTACATTGGCGTTTTTTATGTCAGATTGTCACAATTCTTCTTTTTGGTATTTTTTTTGACTGTACTACTTTCAGAACATAAAATGAATTTATTGTCAGTTCGAATGAATTTTATGATTGAAAAGGATAAAACCTACCTACTGCAGGCAGGTTCGTATCGAGAACACATTTAAACAAGGCTTCTCGATACATTTTTCGCAAACTCAAAACACTCGAAGTGACATTCAAAACAAAATAAAATCAATTACAACATGAGTAAAGGAAATATCAATGTATCAGTAGAAAACATTTTCCCACTGATTAAAAAGTTCTTGTATTCTGACCACGAAATATTTTTACGTGAATTAATTTCGAACGGAACAGATGCTACTACAAAACTAAAGCACTTAATTGCTATTGGAGAAACCAGCGTAGAGCTTGGAAATTCGCAAATAGAAATTAACATTGACAAGAAAAACAAAACACTTAGCATTTCTGACCAAGGTTTAGGGATGACTGCCGAAGAAGTTGAAAAATACATCAACCAAATTGCATTTTCTGGCGCTGAAGAGTTTTTAGATCAATACAAAGACAAGGACAATAGTACAGGTGTAATTGGTCACTTCGGACTGGGATTCTATTCTGCTTTTATGGTCGCTGACAGGGTGGATATTATCACCAAATCGTACAAAGATGAAAAAGCGGTAAAATGGTCTTGTGATGGGTCTCCAGAATACACAATTGTAGAAGACAAAAAGACAGAAAGAGGTACCGAGATCATCTTGCACATTGCGGATGATTCTACCGAATTCTTAGAAGAGTCTAGAATCAACGAATTGCTTTCTAAATACAACCGCTTCAATCAAGTTGCTATTAAATTTGGCACCAAAGAAGAAACCTTGCCTTTGGCGGATGATGCTGACAAAGATGCAAAACCAGAAACAATAACTGTTGACAATATCGTCAACAATACAACACCGGCATGGACAAAAAAACCTGCTGATTTAAAAGATGAAGATTATAAATCTTTTTATAGAGAATTGTATCCAATGCAATTTGAGGAGTCTTTATTTCACATTCACTTAAATGTAGACTATCCGTTTAACTTAACAGGAATCTTATATTTTCCAAAGTTGAGTCCGAATATGGACATGCAAAAAGACAAGATTCAGTTGTATCAAAACCAAGTGTTTGTAACAGACAATGTAGAAGGCATTGTTCCTGACTTTTTACAAATGCTAAAAGGGGTTATTGATTCTCCAGACATTCCATTAAATGTTTCTCGTTCGTATTTACAGGCAGATGGCGCTGTAAAGAAAATTGCAGGACACATCACCAAAAAAGTAGCTGACAAGCTAACTTCATTGTTTAAAAACAATCGTGAAGAGTTTGAGGCAAAATGGAACGATATCAAAATGATCATTGAATACGGAATGTTATCCGAAGAAAAATTCTTTGACAAATCAAAAACATTTACATTGTATCCAACAGTAGATGATACGTATTTCACTTTTGATGAATTGCTTGAAAAAACAAAAGATGCCCAAACCGATACAGATGGAAATCACATCATTTTATATGCGGCAAATAAGGATGCACAACACAGTTATATTCAAGATGCCAAAGGAAAAGGCTATGAAGTGCTGTTGCTAGACTCTCCGATTGTTTCTCACTTGATGCAGAAGCTAGAAATGGCAAACGACAAAGTGAAATTTGCTCGTGTAGATGCAGATCATATTGATAATTTAATCAAAAAAGAAGATACTGCAATCAGCAAATTAACAGATGCCGAAAAAGAAACGCTGAAGCCTATTATTGAAGGCAGTGTACCTAAAGAAACCTATACCGTTCAATTGGAAGCGATGGATTCTTCTGCGTCTCCTTTTTTAATTACGGTTCCAGAGTTTATGCGTAGAATGAAAGAAATGAGCGCAACTGGTGGTGGCATGATGGGCATGGGAAATATGCCAGAAATGTACAATTTAGTAGTGAATACCAATCATGAATTGGTGGGCGAGATACTAAACACCAAAACCGAAAAGAAACAAAAACGCTTGATCAAACAAGCTTTTGATTTGGCAAAACTATCTCAAAACTTACTGCATGGTGAAGAATTGACACACTTTATCAAACGCAGTTACGAATTGATAAAATAGGCAACACGATTGCCCGATAGCTAAAAAAACCTCTTTGTTCTTACAAAGAGGTTTTTTTGTTATCTTAGAGCTCTAAATATTTTTCCATGAAAAAAATCATTGTATCCATTGTCACTATTTCTATCCTTTTTATTGCTTGCAAACAGCAGCCTAAAATAACCGTTAAAGAAAACGAAGCCTTTAATCAATTTTTAGAAGCGTATTATCAAGGCGGATTAAAATTAAGTCCCATCAGTGCAACATTTGCTGGAGACAACAGATACAACCATGAATTTCCGAATACATTATCGGAGGAGTTTCAGCAAAAAATAACAACCTTTTTAACAAATCACCTTACAAAAGTAGCTGAGTACACCGATGAGGCACTGACTGAAAGTCAGCAAATGAGTAAAGCGGTCTTAATTTGGGATTGCGAAATACGTTTAGAAGAACTCCACTTTAAAAAAGGGTTGTTAATGCCTATTGATCAAATGTGGTCTGTTCATTTAATGATGGGACAATTGGGAAGTGGATCTAGCGCACAACCTTTTAAAACAGTTCTAGATTACACCAATTGGTTACAGCGTTTAGAAGGCTATGACACCTGGTTACATACTGCCATAGAAAGAATGCAACAAGGAATCAAAGAAGGCTATGTGTTACCTGTTTCTTTGACAAAAAAGGTGATTCCGCAATTTGAAGTCTTTGCCACCACGGCATTGAAAAAACATTTATTTTACAGTCCTCTTAACAAGTTTCCGGAAAGCTTTTCTAAAGGCGACAAAGAAAAATTGACAAAAGCGTACACCAAAATGCTTTCTAAAAAGCTACTTCCAACTTTTAACAGCATGTATCAATTTTTAACAACAGATTACATCTCTTCAAGTAGAGCAAGCAGTGGTATTTCTGACACTCCGAATGGACTGGATTATTACAAGCATTCCATCAAAAACTATACAACCACAACTATGACCGCTGATGAAATTCATAACTTGGGTTTGAGCGAAGTAGCACGTATTTTATCTGAAATGGAAAAAGTAAAACAACAGGTTGGTTTTAAAGGAACCTTAAAAGAGTTCTTTGACGATGTTCGAAAGAACAAAAAACTGATGCCATATACAACTCCTAAGCAAATCATTGACCATTTTAATGAGATCCATACGAGAATGAAGCCTCAGCTAGAAAAACTATTTGGCAACAAGCCAAAAACGGCATTCATTGTAAAGCAAACAGAGAAATTTAGAGAAGCTTCTGCAAGTGCAGAATACAACCAAGGTTCTTTAGACGGAACACGTCCTGGGGTTTTCTATACACCAATTCCCGATGCTACAAAATACAATGTCTTTTCTGACGAAGCCTTATTTTTACATGAGGCAATTCCTGGACATCACTATCAAATTTCTTTACAACAAGAAAACACAAGCCTACCAAGCTTTAGAAAAACCCTTTGGTATAGTGCCTACGGAGAAGGCTGGGCTTTGTATACCGAAAACTTAGGAAAAGAATTGGGATTGTATACAGACCCTTATCAATATTTTGGGATGCTAGGAATGGAGATGCACAGAGCAATTCGACTGGTTGTAGACACAGGATTGCACACAAAAAATTGGTCTAGAGAAAAAGCCATTCAATACTCATTAGACAACGAAGCCGAAAGTGAAGCAGGTATTACGTCAGAAATTGAACGCTATATGGCAAACCCCGGACAAGCATTGTCGTATAAAATTGGTCAATTAAAAATTAGAGAACTACGTGCAAAAGCGACTCAAGAATTGGGCAATGCATTTGACATCAAAGAGTTTCACAATGAAGTGTTAGAGTCTGGATGTATTCCGTTGGCTTTATTAGACGCTAAGATTAACAAATGGATTGCTGCTTCTAAATAATATTCTTTTATACCCATTTAAATTCGCTGTTTTTATGAAAAAAATAATCTTCTTTCTTTTTATTTCGACGATTGCATTTTCGCAGACAACATCAATTAAAAAATCTCCTCCTTTATACGAAGCCAAACCTTCAAGTGCAGGAATGTCGACAGAGCGTTTAACACGTATTGACGCAATGATTAAAAATGCCATTGATAAAAAAGAAATTCCTGGAGCAGTTGCGTTAATTTCTAGAAATGGAAAAATAGTGTACCACAAAGCATTCGGAATCGCAAATAGAAAAACAAACAAAGCAATGCAACGAGATGCTATCTTTAGAATAGCTTCTCAAACCAAAGCAATTACTTCAACTGCCGTAATGATGCTTTGGGAAAAAGGCTTGTTTCAATTGGATGACCCTATTTCTAAGTACATCCCAGAATTTAAAGAGGCACAAATTCTAGACACTTTTAACGAAAAGGATTCTTCATATACCACCAAACCCGCTAAAAACCAAATTACTATCAGACATTTAATTACGCATACCTCTGGAATTGGCTATGGTTTTATTGATTCTGACAGTCGTTTTAGAAAAATTTATCAAAAAGAAGGAATCATTGATGCCTTTACAGACAAACCAATAACCCTTAAAGAAAATATTAAAAAATTGGCAACACTGCCCTTGCATTTTAATCCTGGTGAAAAATACAGTTATAGTGAAGGTTTAGATGTACTAGGCTATTTTATAGAAATTCTATCCGGAAAACCTTTAGATGTTTTTTTTATAGAACATATCTTTGAACCTCTTGGCATGCATGATACCTGGTTTTATTTACCAAAAGCCAAAAGCCATCGCTTGGTAGGCATCCAAACAAAAAAAGACAAGCAATGGAAACACTATACTTCTGATCTTTTTGAAACCGATTTCCCAATAAAAGGAGCAAAAACATTCTTTAGTGGTGGTGGCGGACTCTCAAGTACTGCTAAAGACTATGCTACTTTCTTACAAATGTATTTAAACAATGGCGAATTAAATGGCATTCGCTTATTAAGCAGAACTACCATTCAGTTTATGATGGCAAATCACATCGGAAAACTCTGGGGAGACACTGGTTCTTTCCACGGATTGGCTTTTATGGTAACTGACCAAAAAGGGCAAGATAAAGATGGTAACGGAAGCAAAGGTACTTTTGGATGGGGAGGCTATTTCAACACTGTTTATTTTGCAGACCCAAAAGAAAAAACAATTGGAATCTTCATGAAACAAACAATAGATATTGGCACTGACTCTACTGGATGGCGTTTTAAACAATTGGTAGGACAAGCGATTGATGATTGATTAAAAAAATGTATTTCTAATGAAAAAACTATACTTCGCATTCTTACTATCATCCATAGGTTTTGCACAAACAAGTACTGAAGTCTATCTTTTTGGGCTTTCAAACGAAAATGGAATCTGGAAAGTTGGCGCAGGAAAAAACATTTCTAATAATGAAGGCTACGACAGTCAACCCTCTTTTTACAGCAAAAAATCCATCTTGTTTTCATCCACAAGAAATGGGCAAACCGACATTGCCAACTACCACATAAAAACTGACAAGGTCACGTTTTTAAACAACACTCCTAACGGCGGAGAATATTCACCACAACGGATTCCTAAATCTAAAAACGTATCTGCCGTACGTTTAGATACTGATGGTTTACAGCGATTTTACAGCTACAACATTACAACTGGAAAAAGCAACGAACTTATCAAAGACTTAAAGGTTGCCTACCCAATGTGGTATGATAAAAACACGATTCTCTGTGTGACGATTATTGGCAAAGGGCTGGATTTAATTGTGCATGACAGAAAAACAAGGACCAACAAAACCATTCAAAAAAAAGTGGGACGCTCCTTGCATGCTATTCCGAATTCAAACCTAATAAGTTATATCAGTAAAGAAAATACCCCATGGGAAATCAGGTCTCTAAACCCAAAAACAGGTACCACAAAAAAAATAGTCAATGCTATTGATAAACGTGAAGACATTTGTTGGTTACCAGACGGAACGTTATTAGCGGCAAATAAGAATGTAATTTTTAAATACAATCCAACTACTGACAAAATATGGACTGTTTTTCATACGTTCCCCAAAGAGACATTCAACAATATTTCAAGAATTCTTGTCAACAAAAAAGGAACTAAACTGGTACTTGTTTCGGAATGATTCTAAATGCTTAATTGCTTTTCAAAATAGCCTTTTAGATAAAACAATTGGATAGAAATTAACACCGCAAACAAACAAGCAGTATACAAAACGGTATTCGAAACCGAAAATCCATCAAACAAGGAAGGAACGCTTATTTTTTCTAAAAAAGAAAAGTTCAATTCAGGAAATGTAAGCCATTTGCTTTCAACTCCTTTTACAGACACGAACAAAACTGCTACTATACTAGTAGCAAGCAAAAACCAGCCCTTTTTAGAAATTAACGGCTTGTAGATGACGGTGCTCTTTGCCAGTTCTAAATTAGAAATCAAATCCATAATGTTAGACGTAAAATCTATTGATGGCGATTCAAATTCAATTTCTTTTAAATACTTTTTTGCAAAAGCAGTTAGTTTTTGATTTTCTTTATCTTCTTCCATAATGGCTTATTATTTCAGGTTCAACAGTGTTTTTTACAATGCTCAATAGTTTTTTTCGTGCTCTGTGTAATTTCACTTTTACATTGGCTTCAGTTATAGCTGTTATTTCTACAATTTCTTTCAAACTTAACTCTTTAAAATAGAAAAACACGAGTACTGCTTTTTCATCTTCAGCTAACTGCTCTAAACAAGTGTGCATTACTGCCGCACGTTCTTCTTTTTCTATTCCGTCTAAAATGGTCTCTACAGATGCTAGTTGATTCTCCGTAACTTCATCAATAACCACTTGATTTCTTTGATAAGCACTCTTTTTAATACTGTCTAAACAAGTATTGTAAGAAATTTTATACAGCCAGGTAGAAAATTTTGAATCTCCCTTAAACTTGGGCAAATAACGATACGCTTTTACAAATGAATCTTGCGATATTTCTTCAGCATCTTCCTTACTCTTCGTCATCTTAACAGCCAACGTAAACACCATATCTTTATACCTTTCTATCAGAAAAGCAAAAGCATTCGCGTCACCATGTAGTGTTTTTTCTATATAGTACTCGTCGGGTTGTTTGGTCATTATTATCTTTGACTCCTTTTCATATATATAGGTTACACAATTGTTCAATTAAAATAGCTTTTTTGTAACCTTTTCTCAAAGGGTAGAGTCATATGTTATGAACGCATTAAAATTAATCTTTAAAATTTAAAAAAACAATAGTATGGAAGCAGTAATATTAGCAATTATCTTTGGAACAATCTTCGGAGTATTTTATTTATTCTATTCAACTCGAAACAAAGAACGCATGGCGCTTATAGAAAAAGGAGCAGATGCCAGTATTTTTATGTTGGGTGAAAGAAGAAAATCAGCACCCTTTGCAAAAGTCTTTATTTTAAACGTTGCCCTATTATTAATGGGAATCGGTCTAGGGATCTTTATAGGAGAAGTTGTATCAACCGGCTTCGGTTTAAATGAAGAAGTTGCTTTTCCTGCATCAATTCTATTAACAGCCGGTGGCGCACTACTTGTTGGGTTTAACATGACTAAAAAGTTAGACAAAGAATAGGGAAATAAAGAATTTCTTGAAACTGACTATCCCCGTAGCAAGCTAACAAGGTATTTCGCCAGTTTCATTTTGACCTAAATGTCAAAAATCGAAATTCTGATATTTAGATTCCCGCTCCTGTCTGCCGATAGGCAGGTTTGCGAGAATGACAATTTCATAGGAAACCCCGCAGCAAGCTACGAGGAATTCTTTTCGATTAAAAAAATAGCATTTTGTTAAAAGCCACAACTTACATAGTTTGTGGCTTTTATTTTTATACATTAGTAGCTCAAATCACAACCATGAAAAAACTGCTGATCCTTCCTTTCCTCTTTATTTCTCTTTTTACCTTTTCCCAAACCGATCAAAAAATCTATGATATTATTGATGCCGTTTCTGCGGATCGCATCAAAAAAGACATCAAAACATTGGTTGATTTTGGTACACGTCACACATTAAGTGACACCATTTCTACAACACGTGGAATTGGCGCTGCAAGACGTTGGATAAAAGCAGAATTCAATAAAATCTCTAGTGACTGTAACGATTGTCTCTCTGTTTTTTATCAAAAAAATTTTATAAAAAAAGGCACCGGAAAACGCATTGTACATGATGTGATGGTGGTCAATGTTGTCGCCATCCAACAAGGAACAAAATATCCAAACAACTATATCATTATGAGCGGAGATATTGATTCTCGTGTCTCCAATCCAAACAATTACACGTCTAATTCTCCTGGTGCCAATGACAATGCTTCTGGAATGGCAGGAACCATTGAAGCAGCAAGAGTTTTATCAAAATACACTTTTGAAAACAGCATTATGTATGTAGGTTTATCTGGAGAAGAACAGGGCTTATTTGGTGGTGCAGGATTGGCAAAACATGCACTAAAAAACAATTGGAAAATCATTGGTGTTTTAAACAATGATATGATTGGAAATATTGAAGGTGTTGATGGCGTGATTGACAATCGTACATTTCGGATTTTTTCAGAACCTGTTCCGGCTAATGAAACAGAAAGACAACGTAGAGCAAGACGTTTTTATGGAGGCGAAGTTGATGGAATTTCTAGACAATTGGCGCGATATGTACATACAATGACCAAGACCTATATGCCAGAAATGAATCCGATGATGGTGTATCGACTGGATCGTTTTGGGCGTGGCGGGCATCACAGACCCTTTAATGATGTTGGTTTTCCTGGAATCAGAATTATGGAAGCGCATGAAAACTACACACAACAACATCAAGACATTAGAACAGAAAACGGAATTAACTATGGCGATACTTTTGAGCACGTGAATTTTAAGTATGCTAAAAAACTAACTGCTGTAAATGCAATTAGCATGGCTGGCTTAGCTTCTGCTCCTCCTGCCCCAACCAATGTGGGTATTGGTGGTATTGTAGAAGCATCTGCAAAACTACAATGGGACAAAGTGAAAGGTGCAAAAGCCTATAAAGTTTATTGGAGAGACACCACATCTCCAACTTGGGACCATAGTAGAGTGGTTGGTGATGTTTCTAGCTTTACATTAAAAGGAATTGTAATTGACAACTTCTTCTTTGGTGTAGCTTCAATTGGTAAAAACGGACATGAAAGTGTGGTGGTTTTTCCTTCTAAAATTATTAGAAAATGATAGAGAAGGCATTATTCTATTTTAAAAATGATGTAGAATGGCGAGAATGGCTGTTGAAAAACCACAGTTCTTTTGATGGAGTTCATCTAATCTTCTATAAAGTTGACAGTGAAAAAGTGAGCATGCGCTGGGAAGAAGCTGTAAAAGTTGCCTTATGCTTTGGATGGATTGATTCTACCATAAAAAAAATAGATCACGAAAAAAGAAAGCAATATTTTTCGCCCAGAAATCCGAAAAGCGCTTGGAGTAAACTCAATAAAACCTACATAAAAGAGCTCATTGCGACTAATGCAATGCATCAAAGTGGTCTTGATAAAATTAAATTTGCAAAGAAAAATGGTTCTTGGACTGCTTTAGATGCCGTAGAAAATGGTATCATTCCTCCTGAACTTCAAACAGCTTTTGGGAAAAATTCAATAGCTTTTGAGAATTATACTAATTTTAGTCCGAGTTATAGAAAAGGGTATTTGTATTGGCTCCATGAAGCAAAAAGAGAAGCCACACGCGAAAGACGCATTGCTGAAATCATTCGGCTTTGTAAGGAAAACATAAAATCTAGAGACAATTGGTAACTGTATTAATTACTGGCGGAACAGGCTTGGTTGGAAAATTTCTTAATAAAAAATTATCCAGCAAAGGATTTCATGTTCGTGTTTTAACACGAAATCCTAAAAAAGAGAACGAGTATTCTTGGGACATACATCAAAATCATATTGATGAAAAAGTATTCAAAAACCTAGACTACATCATTCATTTAGCGGGTTCAGGGATTGCTAATAAGCGTTGGACAACTAAAAGAAAACAAGAGATTATTGATAGCCGAACAAAATCGACACAACTTTTATTTGAAAAAATAGCCACCAATAAAATAGCGCTTCAAGGATTTATATCAGCATCTGCAATTGGTTATTATGGTGCAATTAGCTCCGAAAAAATCTTTACAGAATCTGATACCCCTGCAACCGATTTTTTAGGCAACGTTTGTCAGCAATGGGAAGCAGCTACCCTTCAATTTGAATCCTTAGGCATTCCGACAACTATTTTAAGAATAGGAATTGTGTTGAGTAAAACAGGCGGCGCATTGGCTAAAATGAAGATGCCAATTATTACACCAATTGCAACGGGGAAACAGTATATGCCTTGGATTCATATAGAGGATCTAACAAACTTATTCACCAAAGCTATTGAAGACAACAACTTTACTGGAATCTATAACGTCGTAGCTCCAGACCAACAAACAAACAAGAGTTTCTCTAAGCTCTTGGCTCAAAAAACTCGTAAAATATACGTTCCTATTGGTGTACCAGCGTTTTTATTAAAATTAGTATTCGGAAAGATGTCGATATTGCTAACAACGGGAAGCAGAATTTCATCTGCAAAAATTAAAAAAACAGGGTATCAATTTTCTTTTAAAAAACTAGAAGACGTACTAGAAGACTTAATTTAAAATAATAACTTACACCTCTTAATATAAATTACACGTTACTATGAAACAAAGGCTAGCCATCATCTTATTATTTGTCTGCTTTACCATTTCAGCTCAAAAAAATAATTTCACCAAACAAGATACTTTACGTGGATCAATAACGCCTGAAAGGGTTTGGTGGGATTTAAAATACTATCATTTAGACATTCAAGTGTTTCCAAAAACAAAATCAATTAAAGGAAAAAACACCATAAAATATACGGTATTGAAATCTGCTAAAGTGATGCAAATTGATTTACAAGCTCCATTAAAAATCACAAAAGTGACTCAAATGGGCAAACAACTAAAAGTTGTTTCAGAAGGCAATGCACATTTTATCCATTTGGCACAAGATCAAAAAGTGGGTGCAGTCAATTCAATTGTTGTGCATTATAAAGGCATTCCTAAAGAAGCCGTAAGAGCTCCGTGGGATGGTGGGTTTTCCTGGAAAAAAGACAACAACGGAAAGCATTTTATTGCCACTTCATGTCAGGGTCTAGGCGCAAGTGTTTGGTGGCCTAATAAAGACCATATGTATGACGAAGTAGAAAGTATGGACATTAGCGTTCGTGTACCTTCTCATTTAATTAATGTTTCTAATGGAAGATTGACCAACATAGAAAAACACAACGACCAAACCACAACGTATCATTGGGCGGTAAAGAATCCCATCAACAATTATGGCGTAAATGTAAACATTGGAGATTATGTACATTTTTCAGAAAAATACAATGGCGAAGCCGGCATATTGGACATGGATTATTATGTGTTGAAGGATGATCTAGAAAAGGCAAAAAAACAGTTCAAAGATGCTCCCAAAATGATGAAAGCTTTTGAGCATTGGTTTGGAAAATATCCGTTTTATAAAGATGGATTCAAGCTGGTTCAAGTACCTTATTTAGGGATGGAGCACCAAAGTTCTATTACCTACGGAAATCAATTTAAACAAGGCTATTTAGGAAATGATCTTTCTGGAACTGGCTGGGGATTGAAATTTGATTTTATCATCATTCATGAATCCGGGCACGAATGGTTTGCCAATAACATCACGAATAAAGATATCGCAGATATGTGGATTCATGAGAGCTTTACTGCGTATTCAGAGAATTTATTTTTAGACTATTATTACGGTAAAAAAGCAGCGGCTGAATATGTAATTGGTACTCGAAGAATCATTCAGAATAACGCACCAATTATTGGTCATTATAATGTAAACAACGAAGGCTCTGGAGACATGTACTACAAAGGAGCAAACATGCTACACACTATCCGTCAATTGATCCATAACGATGAAAAGTGGCGTCAAATTTTACGTGGATTAAACAGTACCTTTTACCATAAAACAGTAGGCACTCAAGAAATTGAAAACTATATCAGTAATCAGTCTGGAATTGATTTATCTACCATTTTCAGTCAATATTTAAGAGATGTTCGCATTCCTGTTTTAGAATATAAAATTAAAAACAAGGCGCTCTCTTATAGATGGGCACAGGTAGTTGATGGTTTTAACATGGCTGTTCGAGTTTTTATCAATGAAAAACAACAGCTACTCCATCCAACATCTACATGGAAAAAAATAACGTTAGCAACCGCTACAACAACCTTTAATGTAGACGCCAATTTTTATGTAAAAACAAAAGAGTATAAGTAGCTTTTGAAAAGCAGCTGCAACAGATTTCAAACCCCAAGTACTCACAACTAAAAACACATATATTATGAAAACAACCACCAAACTATCTATTATCACAACTGTGCTAATTGTTTTTATAGCAACCGTTCATGCACAACAAAAAGCAGTTCCAGTTTTTAAAAATGGAGAAGCCCAAATTGTAGAAGCCTTTAAAGATGCAAAACAATGGATTCGGCATGATTTATGGGTAGCAACTACTTTTGACACAGATGGCGATGGAAAACTTGACAGAATGCATGTAGATGTCACCAGACCATATCAGACAGAAAGCCAAGGCTTAAAATTACCAATCGTGTATATTTCTAGTCCGTATTTTGCAGGGGTTGCCAGAGGTGGAAAAGAATTATTTTGGAATGTAAAACATGAACTTGGCGAAAAAGTAACAGGTCCTTTTCATCCACAAGTAAAAAGAACCGGTAAACGGCCAATCATTTCAAATTCTCATATCAAAACATGGGTTCCTAGAGGCTATATTGTGGTACATTCATCATCACCAGGAACAGGACTTTCTCAAGGTTCTCCAACCATTGGAGGCGACAATGAATCGCTCGCTCCAAAAGCAGTAATCGATTGGTTATGTGGAAGAATAAAAGGATACACAACACCTTATGGAAACGAAACTGTAACTGCTTTTTGGTCTACTGGAAAAGTAGGCATGACTGGAACTTCGTACAATGGCACCATTCCGTTAGCAGCCGCAACAACAGGCGTTAAAGGACTGGAAGCTATTATTCCCATTGCGCCCAACACATCGTATTATCATTACTACAGATCCAATGGCTTGGTAAGATCTCCTGGCGGATATTTAGGTGAAGACATTGATGTACTGTATGATTTTATTCATAGTGGTGACGAATCAAAAAGAGCCTATAACAATGCCAATGTTCGAGATATAGAAATGAAAAATGGCATGGATCGAATTACTGGTGATTATAATGATTTTTGGGCTGGACGTGATTATTTAAATCATATGAAACCCATGAAAGCTGCCTTATTAATGTCGCATGGGTTTAATGATTGGAATGTGATGCCAGAACACAGTTACAGAATCTATCAAGCAGCAAAAGCCCAAGGCATTCCATCTCAAATCTATTATCATCAAAATGGGCATGGTGGACCTCCGCCAATGAAAATGATGAACAGATGGTTTACACGATATTTACACGGCATACAAAACAATGTAGAACATGATGCCAACGCTTGGATTGTTCGTGAAGATGCTCTAAAAAGCAACCCAACGCCTTATAAAGACTACCCAAATCCTGCGGCTTTACCTGTACAATTTTACATCACTGAAGGAGGTTTAAAAACCGGAGGCTTATCAATCCTTAAAAAGAAAACAACCAGTAAAGAAACATTGACTGATGATTATCATTTTTCAGGAAGTGACTTAGCGAAAGCTGCGAACTCTAAAAACCGTTTGTTATTTATAACTCCAACTTTAAAGGAAGACATTCATATTTCTGGGGTGGCAAAAATTACAGTAAAAATAGCAAGTAGCAAACCTGCGGCAAATCTATCTGTTTGGTTAGTTTCATTACCTTGGAACGACACAAAAGGAGCGAAAATAACGGAGAATATTATTACGCGTGGTTGGGCAGATTTGCAAAATCACAAATCAATGACAAAGAGTGAACCGCTAAAACCTGGTACATTTTACAGCATGACTTTTGATTTACAACCCGATGATCAAATTATCAAAAAAGGACAACAAATTGGCTTGATGATTTTTTCTAGTGATAGTCAATTTACATTGCATCCAAAACCTGGCACTCAATTAACGGTAGATTTAAACGGAACAAGCATTATACTACCTATTGTAGGAGGAACAAATTCGTTTGAAAAAGCTGTGAACTAAAAAAATTATACAAAAGCACGAACCTTTTAAGTTCATGCTTTTTCTTTCTTTAATACTCGCATTAAAATCAACATAAAAACAGCACTTAATACTGCCAACACAACGATAATATTCCAAGTGCTATCATACCCAAGCTTATCAATAAGTTGCATTCCAGAATTGTGACCAAAAATATGTGCAAATGAAAAAGCAATACTGTACAATGCCATGTATTCTCCTTGGTTTCCTTTTTTAGCCCTCTCCATTGCAAATGCATTTGAAAACGGAAAGGCAATCATTTCTCCGATGGTCATCAATAGCATTCCAACAATTAAAATTCCAACCCAAGTAGTTACATTCAATACCACAAAACTCAATGCCGTTAAAACGACACCAACAAGCATCAATCCTGTTTTGGTATAGGTTTTGTTTTCCAACCATTTTACCAAAGGCATTTCCAGTACAAAAATCAAGAATCCATTCATTCCCATCAACAAACCAATTTCTAATTCCGATAAGTGATGTACCTCTTTATAATACAATGGAATGGTAGAAAAATATTGTAAAAACACCACACCAAACAACATCATTGCAATCAAAAACATCCAAAAAGCCTTGTCAGAATAGGCAGAAACTGGGTTTGTAACTTTTATCTCATCCAAGACTCTTGCTTTCTTCGGATGCAGCACCTTTAGCAATAAAATTCCTGCAAAAATACAGGTAATTCCATCTATCCAAAACAATCCTCCATACCCCAAGGTGGTAATAATCAATCCACCAACAACAGGTCCAGCAGAAAAACCAAGATTAATTGCCAACCGTATCAAAGTTACGGAACGTGTTTTGTTTTCTGGTTTGCTGTATGAACTTAATGCCACAAACATTGCAGGACGAAAGGTATCTGCAATTAACATCAACAGAAAAATCCCTGTACAAAAACCCTCAAATGTGGTTACATATTGGATGGCGATGAATAAAACTCCTGTCAAAAACAAGCTCGTATACATAATTTTGTAAGAACCTATTTTATCTGTTAACTTCCCTCCTAGCCAAGAACCAAATACAGATCCAAGACCAAAGAAAGACATAATCCAACCCACATCCGATAAGGTGAAATTTAAGCTATTAATTAAATACAATGACAGGAACGGAATCACCATTGTACCTGCTCTATTTATCAATGTAATAAGCGCCAACCACCAAACTTCTTTAGAGAGTCCTCTAAAAGTATCAAGGTAGTTTGTATATAATTTTTTCATTCGTAAGGAGTAATTTTATCGATTTGTAATTTGTTTAAAAATAAAAAAGTCCGACGGTGAAGTCGGACTTTTACAATAGTTATAATTTATTTAGATATAATTACAATACATAAGCAGTGCGACTCTTTCGTTTTGAAAACGACTTCTGACAGGTATAATATGTATTGACAATTCTCATTCTTATATTTTCATTTTAAAGCTAACATAAATTAGCAAGAGCAAATCTACATAAATAAACAGAATGTCGTACTTTTATTTTTTAAATTTTCATCAACCCATTTTCTCATGAAAAATATTTTTGTTCTTTTTTCTTTTTTAATACTTACAAGCTCTTGTGCAAAAGACACCTACGAAAAAGAAATCTTAAACCATCAATACAAACAAAATCTAAAATTTCAAGACAAAAGCACTTCTCCTTTAACTGAAGAAGGTTTGAAAGAGTTTGAAGCGCTCAACTTCTATACCATTGATGAAAAATTCAGAGTGGTTGCTACACTTACAAAAACACCTGATGCCTTGGTTTTCGGAATGCCAACCACAACGAGCAGAAAACCATTGTATAAAAAATATGGCATACTTACTTTTACAATTGACAATAAAGAACATCAGCTAAATCTTTATCAAAGTCAAGATTTTAATAGAGAGCCTACCTATAGAGACTATTTGTTTTTACCGTTTACAGACACAACTAGCGGACAAGAATCGTATGCTGGAGGTCGGTTTTTAGACGTCTTAACTACAGATGAAAAAGAAGGTACAATAGTCATTGACTTTAACAAAGTGTACAACCCGTATTGTGCGTACAGCGACCGTTATTCCTGCCCAATTACTCCCAAAGAGAATCATTTAAACGTAGCTATAAGAGCGGGTGTTAAAGCCTATGATAAGCATTAGGAATTGATTGCTATTTCGCTTTTTAAATCTAGGTCAATTGCTGCTCTAATTTTATTGATATACGGTGTGCGCAGTCTTAATTTTGTTGCTGCATGTGCTTTTGCGTTTAGCTTTGTAAATAGCAGTGCTGTTTGTATTGCTGTTGGCAACAGTTCTTTTTCAGAAACTATCACATCTAAAAACCCTGCAGCTACAGCTCCTTTAGGGGTATATATTTCGGAATTATTAACACTACGTTCAAAAAATATAGGTGCTAAGCGCGCTCTTGCAACTTCAATTCCTGCATGGTGCATGGTCATTCCAATCATCACTTCATTCAAGCCAATTTTAAAATTGCCTGCTACTCCAATCCTATAATCTGCATACAATAACATAAATGCTCCTTTTGCAATAGCGTGTCCACTACACGCAATAATAATTGGCATTGGAAATGACAACATTCTCAATGACAATTCAGACCCTTTTGTGACCAACTCTTTCGCAGAATCAGCACCTTTTGTCATTGTCTTTAAATCAAATCCTGCAGAAAAAATTCCAGGCTGACCTGTTAAAATAACTATTTTACGTTCTTGTTCTGCGTTGTTTAAAGCGGCATTTAATCCATCTATTACTTCATGAGAAATGGCATTTACTTTCCCGTTTTGTAGGGTTATAAGTGCATATTTTTCTTCGTTTTGATACTGTACAACTTCGTTCATCTATTTTATCATTTTATATAAACTTCACCAAATACATTCCTGCAAAAACAGCTAAAAACCCAACTACAAAACTTGCAATGGTATACACTGCGAAACTGACAAAATCTCCTGATTTTAAAAACACATGGTTTTCATAAGCAAAGGCAGAAAAGGTGGTAAATCCACCACAAAAACCGGTTGCTAAGAGCAAGGTGTTATTTTCTGATAACGCATTGTTTTTGGCAGCCATTCCTAAAATGACTCCAACCAGCAAACTCCCTAATATATTGGCAACAAAAGTTCCGTACGGGATTCCCGTTTCTGGATTGTTCAAGTATTTTCCAACGACATATCGCAATACGCTTCCAAAACCACCACCCACAAAAACAAGTAACAACTGCTTCATGTTATTTTAATTTGATTTGATCAATATCTGTCCAATTCCATTTTCCAGTAATCGTTCCTTTTTCTAATAGCATCACTCCTGGATTGGATCTAATCATCGTTTTCAAGGTTGTTGCATCACAGAATAAAAAATCGAATGGCAAGTCATATTTGTCTTTTAAAAATAATAATTCATCTGAAAAAGAAGCAGAAACTCCATATACTGAATAACCTTTCTTTAAGGCTTTCTCAGTCAGACGTTTTATGAATTTAAATCCGTTTGAATCTGCTTTATCTAAGGCATAAACAACAATTAGTACTACTTTCTTTTCTGCTAAGATTTCTTCTGTCAAATCGTTTTGTGCATCTTCCAAAAAGAAATCATGGATTTTTGGAATTTTTCCATCGTCTTTATATTTCATTCCTTCAGGAATATTTTTTCCAACGGCATACGGTCTAAAATCGATTATTGGTAAGTGCAATAACACATGGTATGTAATGTATAGAAAGGAAGCCAATGAAATATACACAAGAACTTTAGAAACTTTGGCGGAAAAAATTGATGTAATGTCTTTTATCTTGATCAGCAAGAAAATAATCAATACAATTAAAATGACATTTTTATAGAAGGTTTCCCATGGTGTTAGGGTAATGGCATCACCAAAACACCCACAATCTGTCACTTTATTGTAGAATGCCGAATACCATGTTAAAAATAAAAAGAGGGTTGTTATCAATAACAAACTCCACACGGTGGCTTTCTTTTTGTATCCCAATAATAACAAAACACCTAATCCGATTTCTGCAATAATTAATACAATTGAAAATGTGAGCGCATATGGAACTAAAAACTCCATATTTAAAACACTTTCGCTAAAATATTCTTCGAATTTGTATTGCGACCCTATTGGATCTACCAATTTTACAAATCCAGAAAAAATGAATAGTGCTCCAACTAAAAAACGCGTGATGTGTACGAACAATTTTGTTTTCATTTTAATTTATTTTTATTAACGATCTTTCAATTCATCAAAATGAATCATTGCAAACACTGCATAATTGATCATGTCTTGGTAATTGGCATCAATTCCTTCTGAAACAATCGTTTTTCCTTCGTTATTTTCAATTTGTTTTACACGCAATAATTTTTGCAAAATCAAATCCGTTAAAGAGCTGATTCGCATTTCTCGCCAAGCCTCACCATAATCATGGTTTTTGTTTTCCATCAATTCTTTGGTAATATTGATATGCTTGTCGTACAATTCCGTTGCTTCTTCAGTAGACAAATCTGGCGTTTCCACAATCCCTTTTTCTAACTGAATCAGGGCCATAATTGAGTAATTGATAATTCCAATAAATTCCGATTTTTCACCTTCGTCAACCTTACGAACTGTGTTTTTTTGTAATTGCCGAATCCGTTGTGCTTTGATAAATATTTGATCGGTTAACGATGGCAAACGTAAAATACGCCATGCGCTACCATAATCACTCATTTTCTTAATAAACAAACTTCTACACGACGTGATAACTGCATCGTATTGTTCGGACGTATTTTGCATCTTTTTTATTTAAAACTATTTCTTCAAAAATAGTAAATCTTATAGGCTTTTCATTTATTTTTACAGAAGAAATTTTAAGGTTCTCAAAAAAATGAAAAAAGTAGTGGTTTTTTGCGGTTCTAGTTTAGGCTTTAATACTGTTTATAAAAACACTGCTATAGAATTGGCCAATTACTTTGTAGAAAACAACATTGGATTGGTGTATGGCGGTGGAAAAATTGGAATGATGGGAGTTTTGGCAGACACCATGTTACAACAGCAAGGTGAAGTTATTGGTGTTATTCCAGAGTTATTACGTCATGAAGAAATTGTTCATGCAGGAATTTCTGAGGTTATCATTACCAAAAAAATGAGCGAACGCAAAGTAATCATGAGCAAACTAATTGATGCTTATATTACCTTACCTGGCGGATTTGGCACCTTAGACGAACTCTTTGAAGCATTGACTTTAAACCAATTGCATATCGAACAAAAACCTGTTGGTTTGTTAAACATAAACGGATTTTTTGATCACACATTGAAGCAATTGGATGTGATGGTTGAGGAAGGCTATTTGAAACAAAAAAATAGAGATTTATTATTGGTAGATACGACTGTGAATGGGCTAATGAATCAACTAAAACTATATACTGTACCAGAAATCACCCCTATAATTAATAAAGTAGTTCGCTCATGACAAGCATTAACTGTAAAGGCACATTGATCAATTTTGATACACCAAAAGTAATGGGAATCTTAAATAGTACTCCTGATTCTTTTTTTGATGGCGGAAAGTATACAACCGAAAAAGAATTGCTACATCAGACAGAAAAAATGTTGTCAGACGGAGCCACTTTTATTGATGTTGGCGCCTATTCTTCTCGTCCAGGTGCAACAGCTATTTCAGAAGAAGAAGAATTACAGCGAATTATTCCTGTCATCAAATTATTGGTAAAGGAATTCCCCAACATTAACCTTTCTGTAGATACCTTTCGGAGTGGTATTGCTCAAAAAACAATTGAAGCTGGTGCAGCAATGATCAACGATATTTCTGGAGGAACAATGGATTCAAATATGTTTGAAACGGTTGCAAAATTGCAAGTTCCATATATTTTAATGCACATGCTGGGAACTCCACAAACCATGCAAGAGAATCCGAAGTACAAAAACATCACCACAGAATTGATTTCCTTTTTCGCTGAACAACTAGTTACATTGCGGCAATTACAAGTCAATGACCTCATTATTGACGTAGGTTTTGGCTTTGGAAAAACCACAGCACATAATTTTGAATTGCTTAAAAATTTAGCCCTCTTTAAAAGCTTAGACGTTCCTGTTTTAGTGGGGATTTCAAGAAAATCGATGTTGTGCAAACCATTAAACATCTCTCCTAAAGAAGCGTTGAACGCAACTACTTCTGCAAACACCATTGCTTTATTACATGGCGCAACGCTACTGAGAGTTCACGATGTAAAAGAAGCCATAGAAGCTATAAAAATTGTGGAGCAACTGAATGTTAAATAATTATTAGTATTTTTACAAAAAGCAATTTCATTTAATGTTAGATTTTATCAATTTTACTTTTTTAGATGCACTAGATATTTTGCTAGTTGCCATTCTTTTATACTACACATACAAACTTTTAAAAGGTACGGTTGCCATTAATATTTTTTTAGGTATTGCGTTTATCTTCCTTATTTGGAAAATTACGCAAGCGCTGAAAATGGAAATGCTAAGTGGGATTCTCGGGTATTTGTTAAGCGGTGGAGTGATTGCTTTAATCATTGTTTTTCAGCAAGAAATCAGAAAATTTTTACTAATGATTGGCACCACCAATTTTTCCACAAAACGAAATTTCTTAAAACAATTAAAATTTTTACAATCAGAAATCGTCACTGAAATAGATTCAGAAACTTTAATAGGGGCTTGTAAAAATTTAGCTGAGACAAAAACAGGTGCTTTAATTGTTATTGAGCGCACAAATAATTTAGATTTCTTAATCAATACGGGCGATACCATGAACGCACTCATGAATGAGGCGATTTTAGAAAGTATTTTTTATAAAAACAGTCCATTGCATGATGGCGCAACCATTATTAGAGATAATTTTATTGTTGCCACTCGTGTGGTCTTACCTATTTCTGACAGTAAAATTCCTGCAAGATTTGGACTCCGACATAAGGCTGGCATGGGAATTACCGAAAAAACGGACGCATTGTGCTTGCTAGTTTCTGAAGAAACTGGAGAAATTTCGTACCTAAAGAACGGAAATTTCGAACTGTATACAGACTATGCAGAACTTATCGAAAAAATAAAAAAAGACATGGAATAAGCCTGTCTTAAACAACTTCTAAACTAAATTGCTTGTCGTATAAATTCCTGTAATATCCTGCTGGTTTTAACAGTAACTCTTGATGGGTTCCTTCTTCTACAATCAGCCCTTTGTCCATTACAATAATTTTATCTGCTTTTTTAATAGTAGCCAATCGATGTGCAATGACAATAGAAGTTCTTCCTTCTGTAATTGTATCGGTTGCAAATTGAATCATTTGCTCTGCATGAGAATCTACAGACGATGTGGCTTCATCCAAAATTAAAACACTAGGTTTACTCACATAAGCTCTTAAAAAAGCGATCAATTGTCGTTGTCCAGAGGAAAGCATTGCACCTCTTTCTTTGACATTATAATCGTACCCTTTTGGCAAACTCATAATAAAATCATGAATTCCTATTTGTTTTGCCGCCAATTGCACTTCTTCTAATGTGACACTTTCGTTTTTTAAGGTAATATTGTTTAAAATCGTGTCAGAAAACAAAAACACATCTTGTAAAACAATTGCAATTTGATTTCTAAGAGAAGTAATCTTATAGTCATTTACAGAGATTCCATCTACATATATGACTCCAGAATTAATTTCATAAAACCTATTTATTAAATTTATTATGGTTGATTTCCCTGCTCCTGTTGCTCCTACAATCGCTACAGTTTGTCCTTTTTCCACCTTAAAACTAATTCCTTTTAAAACTTCTTCTCCCGCTATATAACTAAAATAAACTTCTTTAAATTCAATATCCCCTTTTAGATTTACAGCTTCAACATGTCCGTTTTTGTCAATACTACTTTCTGTATCTATCACATTAAAAACTCGTTCTCCAGCAACAATACCCATTTGTAATATGTTGAATTTATCTGCAATTTGACGCAAAGGTCTAAACAACATTTGTGTCATCATAATAAAGCCCATAATGTCTCCCAATGCTACATTACTGTTTCCTATCATTTGTAAACCACCATACCAAACGATCAAGCCAACAGCAATTGACGATAAAATTTCAGCTACTGGAAAGAAAATGGAATAATACCAAACTGCCTTGACATGGGCTTTTTTGTGTTTGTTATTGATTTCCATAAACTTCTTGTACTCTATTTTCTCTCTAGTAAATAGTTGTACAATTTTCATCCCTGTAACTCTTTCTTGTACAAACCCATTAAGGTTTGCAACTTGAGTTCTTATTTCTTGAAACGTAGCTTTTATGGCGATCTGAAATAATTTGGTTGCATACACTAACACAGGTAAAACTGCTAAGGCAACTAATGCAAGCTTCCAATTTATGACCAACATTACAATAGTTACCACAACCATAGTTAATAAATCACTGATAATCATAAACAGTCCTTGGCTAAAAAAACTCGCAATGGTTTCGATATCAGAAACTACTCTAGTAACCAGTTTTCCAACAGAAGTTGTATCAAAATAAGACATTTTAAATTGTAAAATATGTCGAAATATTTTCTTTCTAATATCTCTAATGATATGTTGACCAATCCAATTTGCAAAATAAATGAATACAATTTTCAGTAAAACTTCCACAATCAGTACTGCTAGCATCAACAATATAAAGTCCAACAAACCAACTTCACTTTTTGTTTCTGTAAAATTATTTACTGCTTCTATTAATAAATAGGGTCTAAAAGCCGATAATAAAGCCGCAGCTACTAGCGAGATAATTGTAATTAGAAAGTGCTTTTTATATTTTTTTGCAAAACTTACTATGCGTGTAAACACTTTTACATCGAATGCTTTTCCCGATTCTTTTTTACTCATTCTTCATATTTTATTGCTGTTAAAAACAATCCTTTTGCAGGAACAGAAAGCCCAGCATTTGATCGGTTTTTACTTAAAATAATCGTTCTAAAATCTTCTACAGAAATTGCTCCAGAACCAACATCAATCAAAGTTCCTACAATGGCTCGTACCATATTTCTTAAAAACCGATTGGCAGAAATATGAAATACTAATAAACTCCCTTCTTGCCTCCACTCCGCATTTGTCACAATGCAATTGAAGGTTTTTACTTCGGTTCTTACTTTTGAAAAGGATTGAAAATTTTCATATACTAATAATATAGAAGCGGCCTTATTCATGTTGGATATTGACAATTTTTGATGGTATAATTGCCAAGTTCCATCTAACAAAAAAGGATTTCTCCCCAACCAAATTCGATATTCATACGTTCTACTCAATGCATCAAAACGAGCATGTTTATCATCTGCTACAACTTGCAAATCAGAAATAACAATATCTTCTGGCAATATTGAATTGAACTTGTAGATATATTGATCATCTAATTTTTTATCAACATCAAAATGAGCAAACATTTGTTCTGCATGAACTCCAGTGTCAGTTCTTCCTGCACCAACTACGAGTATTTCTTTTTGTAAAACGGTGCTAATTGCACTATTAATTTTTTCTTGAACCGAAATAGCATCTGGTTGAATTTGCCATCCATGGTAGTTTTTTCCGTTGTATGATAATTCTATAAAATATCTCAAAAATTCTTACTTTTGTGTACATCAAAATTACACAAATTTATTTTGTTAGTTATACAATTAAAACGTGAAAAAGATACTCTTACTTTCAGATACACATAGTTATATAGATGCTCAAATAGTAAAGTTTGTAAAACAAGCTGATGAAGTTTGGCATGTTGGCGATATCGGAAACTTAGACGTTACGGACACTCTCCAGAAATTAAAGCCTTTACGCGCTGTTTATGGAAACATTGATGACGCAAACGCTCGGTTAGAATTTCCTTTAGATAATAAGTTTACGATAGAAAATGTAACTGTTTGGATGACACATATTGGCGGCTACCCCAATAGGTATAACATTAGAATTAAAGAGGAAATCAAAAAAAAGTCACCAACGTTGTTTATCAGCGGGCATTCTCATATTCTAAAAGTACAATTTGATAAAAAACTAAATCTACTACACTTAAACCCTGGCGCTGCTGGAAATCATGGGTTTCATAAGGTAAGAACCATGCTTCGATTTGTAATTGACAACGACAAGATTAAAGACTTAGAAATTATTGAATTGGCCATCCGCGGATAGGGCTTTCTTCTTTTGAATTCTCAATTGACAATCATATAAAAAATTTACTATTCCGTCTTGTTTATTTCTAAATAGCTACCAAAACAAAAGACCGAGAAATATCCTCGGTCTTTTTCGCACTAAATATACTAAGATGTTAGGTTTACCTTAATCTGTCTACAGATTTTACAAGATCTTCGTCCTTCTTAATTGCTTTGTTTGCCATAACTAGTAGCACAACAACAATAATAGGAAAGAACATCCCAATACCCTTCTCAAAAACTGCTGTTTCTCCAGATACGGTTTGTGACACATATATAAGTATACCTAATAAATAGAAGTTAATTAACATATTCATTCGTCCGATTACAAATTGCAATTGCCTATTTTTAAATAAGAAAATGGCAAATGCCGATAACAACGACGATATTAAAAATGAAAATAGTATTGTTTTAATTAAAATACTTGGGTTTGATAGTAAGTCTCCAACAAATACTATTTGACCAGAAGCTTCAGTCCACAAACGAACTATAAAAATCAATCCGCCAGAAATCATAGCGGCTAGTAATAAATAAATAGTTTGTACTCTTTGAATCATTCCCTAAAGTTGGTTAGCAAAAGTAAAACTTTCTTTTTTTAAAAAGAAAGTTTGTAGTTAAAAATAATTACATATATTTGCTCACATAATTCAACTACACAATAGTATTGTTCAGCACGTTACAATATTAAATCAAAAAAAATTTAACCAAAACATTCTTAAAATTTTAAGAATCCTCATATAATTAATTTAATCATTCAAAAATGTTCGAAATATCTGGACTAAAAGCAAAAACTCTTGTTGAACTTCAAGAAATTGCCAAATCTGCTGGTTTATCTAAAGTAAGTCAGTTAAAAAAATTAGACCTTGTATATCAAATTTTAGATGTACAAGCTGCAACTCTTTCAAATGAAGAGAAGCCAAGAACCTCAAAACCAAAAAGAAGAAGAGTTGTCAAAAAAGTGGTGCATAAAGAAAAGAAAGAAACTGCTGTTTCTTCTGAAACACCTACCGAGAAACCTTCTGAAACAGTTACTCCTTCTCACAAACCAAATCCGGTTGTAAGACCAAGGCCTGTTCAAAAACAAGACACTGCAACAAGTGCTGCTTCAGCTCCCAATGCAGAAAACAGTAAAGAAACTAAACAAGAGACTAAAGAGTCGACTGAGAAAAAAGTTGAAGAGAAAAAACCTGTTCATGCAAATCAAAGACAGAAAAACACCCCTCAACAACAAAAAAACAGAAACACCAATCAAAATAGAGATCGCGTTGCTAAAGGAAATAAAAGTAACACACGTTATAAAGATCCCGATTTTGAGTTTGATGGAATTATAGAAAGTGAAGGAGTCTTAGAAATGATGCCTGATGGTTATGGTTTCTTGCGTTCTTCTGATTACAATTATTTATCATCACCAGATGATATTTATGTGTCACAATCTCAAATTAAATTATTTGGTTTGAAAACTGGTGACACTGTAAAAGGAAATGTTCGGCCACCAAAAGAAGGAGAAAAGTATTTCCCTTTAATTCGCGTTTCAAAAATCAATGGATTGAATCCAAATGTGGTTAGAGATCGTGTTTCTTTTGAACACTTAACGCCCTTATTTCCACAGGAAAAATTTAATTTAGCTGAAAAAGGAAGCTCTTTATCTACTCGGATTATCGATTTGTTTTCTCCTATAGGAAAAGGACAACGTGGTATGATTGTAGCACAACCTAAAACAGGTAAAACAGTGTTGTTAAAAGAGATTGCAAATGCTATTGCAGCAAATCATCCTGAGGTCTATCAAATTATTTTATTAATTGACGAACGACCAGAAGAAGTTACAGACATGCAACGTAGTGTACGTGGAGAAGTAGTCGCTTCTACTTTTGATGAGCCTGCAGACAAACATGTTCGTGTAGCAAACATTGTTTTAGAAAAAGCAAAGCGTTTGGTAGAGTGCGGTCATGATGTTGTTATTTTATTAGATTCTATTACTCGTTTAGCAAGAGCATACAATACCGTAGCTCCTGCTTCTGGAAAAATACTCTCTGGAGGTATTGACGCAAACGCATTGCACAAACCAAAACGTTTCTTTGGTGCTGCTCGTAAAATTGAAAATGGTGGATCTTTAACAATTATTGCAACTGCTTTAACAGAAACAGGTTCTAAAATGGACGAAGTTATTTTCGAAGAATTTAAAGGAACTGGAAACATGGAACTACAATTAGAGCGTAATATTTCTAACCGTAGAATTTATCCTGCAATTGACTTGATTAAATCTAGTACAAGACGTGATGACTTATTATTAGATCCTAAAACACTACAACGTTTATGGGTATTACGTAAATATTTAGCAGACATGAATCCTGTTGAGGCAATGGAATTTATCAACGAAAAAATTAAATACTCTAAGAACAATGAAGAGTTTTTAATTTCTATGAACGGATAGTAAACTTCGTATATATTAAAAGCCTCGTTTTATAAAACGAGGCTTTTTTTATGTTCAAATTTAGCCATCTTTAGTAATCACATAAGGTTTCTAGAACATAAAAAACCCGTTCCGATATGTATCGAAACGGGTTTTTAGTATGCTTATAACTACTTCTTAGTTGATACCGTAAAAAGTACTTCTATCATCTTTTATGTTCGCTGCTTTTTTAATAGCCTCGTACATATTTCTAGTTTGATTTTTTCGCTGACTTGCAATTCTTTTTCTATAAGAGTCATAGTTAGGTAATGCTACAGGAAGTTCCTTCTTTGTCACTACAAAAGCAAAAACGCCTTTATTTCCTTCAACTTTAGAAAACAATGTATTTTCTCTTGCAGAAGACATTGCTCCAACTATTTTAGGCTCAAATCCAACTCCAGAAATCACAGGAGCGTTTAATGTAATTGCAGAAGAATTTTTTATCGTTATATTATTAGCCTTAGCGATATCCTCTAAAGTAGAGGCATTCATTTTCTTACTAATAATTGCTGCTTTCTTTTGATTTGCTAATATTGGTCTAACACCGCTTAGTGCTTTTTTAGCAGACATTAGTCCTTCTTGCGTTTGGTTTGTAATAACTATTACAACGTGACCTTTATCTGTATCAAACCTCTTGAAATCACCTACTTTATTCTCACTATTAAAAGCCCAAGTAATAATTTCTCTTTGATTACCAACTCCAGGAACGTTCTCATCTAGCACCTTTAATCCAATTGCTGGCTGAGACGTTAATTTTCTTTCTTCAACAGCCTCATCAAAATTCTTTCCGTTTGACAATTCTAAAGCAAGGGTCTCTGCATTTTGAAATATAACATTTTCAGTTGCTACTGACGCATCTATTCTTCTTGCAAAAGTTGCCAATTTCACTGCTTTTTGTTTGTTTTTCAGTGCATCAATTCTAATAATATGATACCCGAATTTTGTTTTAACAACTCGGATGGTTCTTTTTTTATTAAAGAATAAATACCCTGCAAAATCAGTATCAAAGTTTGGAGAATATGCTACGTTTTTGGTAATCCATCCAATATCTCCACCTTTCCCTTTTGTTCCATCAGGATTGATTTCATCTGCAATAGCAGCAAATTTCTTTTTATTTCTTCTTACAAGAGACAAAATACTATCTGCGCTTTTCTTAGCTTGTGCTTCTGTTTTAGTGGTTTCTTGACTTGCAGAAACTGAACCAATAAAAGGAATTAAAATATGAGCTCCCTTTACAGAATCTGGCATTTGAGTAACCTCGATCAATTTCGTTATTTTAAAATAACCTCTATCTTTATACGGTCCAAAAACATCTCCTTTTTTCCCATTAAAAACAGCTGCTGCAATTTCAACAGAAACAGTACTTTTAAAGTTGTAGGTTTTATCCAAAGGAATATCTGAATTTTCAAAAAACTCTTCAAGATCTGTTGTGTTTTTCAAACCTTTGTATTCTCCTTTATCATTCAACAACTCGGCTACTTCATTTTTAATTGCTGCTTCATCTTCTGCTGTTGGAAGAATATCAAATTTCACGATTTTAAGATCTCTTGATGCTTCTACTTTATAAGTAGATGCATGTGCTTTGATATACGTATCAATTTCAGATTTTGTTACTTTAATCAAACTATCTGCAACCGTTGTATAAGGAATATATACATATTGTGATGTTACTTTTGTATTGTCATTAAAATACTGCATTTCCCCTTCTTTTAAAGAAGCTCCTAAACCTGCAGTAATTAAAGTATTATAGGTCGTATTTTCTAGATTCTCTTTAATTTGAGACATGTAGTTGGTCCACGCAATCCAAGTAGCTTTTTGACTCTCATCTTCTTTAATGGTTGCCAAAAATTCTTTTAATTTTTCTTGATCAAACAAGCCAACTTCGTTTAGATATTGTGGATTGTTTTTTATAGAGGGTGTTTCAATAAGTGCATTCCAAACATCAGATTCGCCCACAGTAATACCTGCTTCTGCCAATTGTGCTTGATACACTTTTTGTCTTACTAAACTATTCCACACGGTATTAGAAGCTTGCATTTCTGTTATTCTATTACCTACTTGCGCTTTATACGCCTCTAATGCTTCACTAAATTCTTTTCTAGATATCGTTTCTCCTGCTACTTCTCCAACAGTATTTACTTTAGATGAACTTAAAAAATCTTCAATAGTTGAAGGGTCTAATACAAAAGCGAACAATGCCAATCCAATTACTAGGATTAATGCGAGAGAACGGTCTCTAATTTTAGATAAAATTGCCATACGTCATTTATTTAATTTACAGTCAGCGAAAATACAATTTCGAAGTTAATAATGCAACCGCTTGGGCACAATTATTTAACTCCTTTTTCAGATTGTATCCTCTACATCTATTTACTCTTCTTTGTTTATTAATTTGATGTGGATTTCATCTATCTTAGAGGAACTAACTTTTACAATTTTTATTAAAAAATTTTCAATTTCTAATTCCGCACCCAACGCTGGTATGTTTTCAGTATAATTGATGATAAACCCTCCCAAAGTCTCGTAAGCCTCTTCTTTTGGAATATCCAAGCTGTATTCATCATTCAAATAATCTACTTCTAATCTTGCAGAAAAATGATATTCTTCATCTCCAATTTTTTCTTCTGTTAAAGTTTGTAAATCGTGTTCATCTTCTATTTCCCCAAACAATTCTTCTACAACATCTTCTACCGTTATCATTCCAGAAGTTCCTCCGTATTCATCTAAAACGATGGCAATACTTTTTCTTTTTTTGATCAACGTGTTTAAAACATCATTTATAATCATCGATTCAGGAACAATTTCTACAGGCAATAAAATAGATCGAATCGTTTTTGGATTTTTAAACAACTCAAATGCGCTGATATATCCAACAATATCATCCAAAGAGTTTTTATACACCAATATTTTTGAGAAACCCGAATCAATAAACGTTTGCTTTAAATTCGAAATACTTTCATGGATATCTACCGCCATCATTTCGGTTCTTGGCACCATTATCTCACGCGCCTTTACCTTATGAAACTCTAACGCATTTTGAAATATCTGAATCTCAGAATCTACATACTCTTCTACATTACTTGTTTCTAATTGCTCTGTAATATAGTTCCCTAGTTCTTCTTTGCTAAATTCGGTTTGCTGCTCATCAGTAGCTGTTTTTAAAAACACACGCAGTAAAAAATCAGAAATTGAAGATATAAATGAAGAAAAATAATGAAAGAGGATATAAAAGAAATATGCTGGAACCGCAAAAAACTTTAATGCTTCATTCGCATAGATTCTAAAAATAGCTTTGGGTAAAAATTCTGCACTAACTAAAATCAACAGTGTAGAAATTACTGTTTGAATTAATAAAATCGAAAACTCATTCAAGGTCTCTACTGGTAAAAACCCTATAATAAGTTTTCCCATAAAATAACTATAAATTACCAAGGAAATATTATTACCAACCAACATTGTGGTAATAAACTTTGATGATTTATTAGTAAGGTTTCTTAACACTTTTGCAATAAAGCCGTCTTTCTTTTTTTCAAGCTCTATATGCAACTTATTTGCAGAAACGAAGGCGATTTCCATTCCTGAAAAAAACGCTGAAAGTAAAATTGAAATAACAATAATTGCTATTTGAGTTTCCATGAAAAGTGCTACTGATTATTTCTAGACTCAATTTTTTTTCTAAAATGTCTTTTAAAGAAAAACACTAAGGTAATAAAAATTGAAAAACCTACATATATATATGCTTTTCCTCTATCTACATTCCAATTTAGAATTGCATCAATAAAAAGTAAAATGGCTATAATTAGATACCCATATTGTAAAAATTTCCAAAGTTTGTTCATTTGTTTAATTATCAGTTGCTAAAAATTTCCCTGTAACCTGTTTTGCCAAATGCTTTGACAAATCTTTTTTTGATTCAAAACCAACACCATTTATAGTGTCTGTTAACGTTGTCAATTTAAACCTTTTTTCTGAATAAAAGTAATCGGTATTTTGATCCCAAAATAGTTGATCTGTTTCTAATCTAGATTTTTCTGTGTGATTGGTTACTACAACATTTCCGCGTATTTCAGAAATTTGGGTTTTTGCATAGGTCAATGCATACTCTCCAACAATTGTCACAGAATCTTTTCCGTTGTTTTCAAATGATATTATTTTAATCCCTTCAGGAAACTCATTATAAGGGTGTGAAGTTCTATTACTATAATCTTTTAAAAACGGTGCTATTAACTTAGAAGTAATTCTCCCTGAATCTTTATACACATGATTGATGTTTCTCACCTCTCCTATTGGTAAGTTTTTTGCGGCTAAAAAATCACTCACTTTTTTTGAATTATTAGTACAAGAAAAAAGCATTGCTACCAAACAAACGGCAACAATGCTTTTAAATATTTCTGTATACTTACTCTTCATTCTTATTTTTTAGAAACCCGAACCTTTTCTCCTATCCAACATTTAATTGTATGAGAAGAACCTTCAGCGATTGTCTCTGTGAACAATAATGTTCTTGATGGCTCTTGAGATCTGTAATTCCTAATATGTTTTCCTGCTTTTGAAGCAATACTTGGATCTACGGAAGCCGCTCTTTGCGCTTTTCTTAATGCTGCAGTATACACCATTCTTTTTTCAAATTCTGTGGCACCACATGAATTTGCGCTTGACGCATATAAACCTGCAATTAACAAATAAGCTTTTCCCATATTTGGGTTATTCCTCAATGCTTTTCTTGCATAATTTCTTGCCTTACTTTTTTGTCTTTTTTTAGCAAATAATTGCGCAATTTTATACAAACTTTTCGCTTTCTCAAAAGTATCTGGCTCTTGGTCTACAGCTTTTTTGTAGTACTCCATTGCCTCAGTTTCTTTCCCTCTTTTGTAAAGAATACCCGCATAATAAACAGTTGTTTTTGGAGAAGGATCTGCAGCAACCCAAGCTTCTACTAATTTATCATATAATGGATAATTAGTACATTCTTTATTATACATTCTTGAAACCGCTCTACTAAGCCATTTGGCATTTGTTTTGTTTGCTTCAAAATCTCTAGTATATAAAGTAATAAGTCGATCACAAGTAGATAATTTTATAATAATCCTATCCAGTCCTGATTCAACTGTTCCTAAGGCTTTCGAGTTTATTGTATAGATTCTTAAGTTCTTTTTATCTTTCTTACTTAATTCTTCTTCCCTTTCTTGTGCATCTAACAAAGGTTTTAATTTTTTAGAATAGTCTTGTAATTTTCTTCCTACGACTTCTATAACATCATCGTAGGTATCGAAAACCAATTGCACATTTGTCTCTTTATTTCGATCCGTAACTCCCTGAAAATAGTTGTAAATATTCCTTACTCCCATTTTTGTAGGATCTATTGCATATGCTTTTTCTAAATAGCCGAAAATTTCTTCATCAGAAGCCAATTTGTTACGCGTCAAAAATGTAGCATAGTCACTCGTTGCTTTTGCAACATCTTTCGTCGGGAAGTATTGTATTCTTTGTTCAAAAACTTTTTTCACAAAAGCAAAAGCTGTCGCTGTATCACTTGCTACTTTATACCTATGTTTAGCAACTTTATCTCCATATTTATAAATATTAATTGAAAGTGTAGGACACTCTTCCATCAATGAAATTAGCTTTATATATGCTCCGTCAAATTTTTTAGTTTGAACCTCTCCTTTAAACAAATTGTATGTTTCATTACAATTAATTTGTGCATCGACTACAGTTGTATTTGATAACCATACAATTGCTACGAGTATAAAAGTAATTTTTCTCATCATCTTTCCGTTTATATTAATCAATTTCTCTTTTGATAAACCAGCTGTCATTTAACGACAAACTCAATCTAAAATTAAAATATTTTTCTTGTATTAAATTATTAGCAGTGCTTCCTTTTGTTCCATATTCTATACCTAGGTTTAAATTAGATAATTTTTTCCCCATCGGTAAACCCAACCCAAAAGATATGCCAAAGTCATTTATTTCTGTAAAATCACCAACTACTGACGTTTTACTCACCAATAAACCTGTTTTTTCAAAACGCAATCCTGCTCTATATGTGACTCTATCCCAGTAATTTGAAATAGAATTCGATTTTGGCAAATAAAATCCTCCCAAAGATAACTTATTTGAATTACCATAAGCATAACTCGTACTTTCACTTAATAAAGAACCTTGAATACTTAATGCATCTTGAAATTCATATTCTAGACCAGCATACCATTTTCCTGTCTTCCCTAAACCAACACCTAATCCTGTTTTTATCGGACTTACAATTTTACCATTAATTGTTATACTAGAAATTGTATCTCTAGGAGCTCCAGATAAAGAAGAATACAAGTGCGCTAATCCGTTCGTTTTCAATTTATTTTCAAGCTTCATGGTAACTCCAAAATTCAGCATCAATTTGTTTGATACTTCTTTTTGATATTGCATTCCTATTTTCAATCCACTTCCCCTAAGAATAGTCTCTTCCGTATTATTGGTTCCTAAAGAAACATTAGCTCGTTGGCTTAAGACACTGTTTTCTGTTTTACCAAAAACATACTCAGCCTCTACACCAACAGAAAATCCCTTTGTCAACAGCATTCCAAATGCTCCATAGACTCTGTTCGTTCCTCCTATACCATAAAACCTTGTTAATTCTAGTATTTCTCCATCAGTATCTTTAACTTCATTTAATAATGAATAACCAACAGATGTATTTGGTTGTAAACCAAAAGAGGCTCCTGCATTTTTCCCGATAGGGAAACCTATATTTACATAGGATAAACTTGTAGAAGTAGATGATTGCGAACCTGAAAAATCTTTTATCGTTAAGTCATTTACCGTCAAGCCAAAAGTATAAGTAGCAAATCGTAAATGAGCATTCCCTGCTGGATTCATCAAGTTTAAATGATAAGAATCACTAAATGCAACTCCGATTCCTCCCATACTTGCCTGTTCTACAGTCTGAGAACTGTATTGTTGCCCAATTCCGAAGAATGAGTATGGTGACGAATTAGCCCTTTGACCAACTGCCTTTATGGAAATAAATACTAAAAATATATAGAGAATTCTCTTTAACATTCTTCTTTGTTATACGTTAAAATTGTGTTTAAACCTTCCAATACAAAATTTGGATTGGCAAATATGACACTTTTTAATTGTTTAGCCAAGAAATTTGTATCTCCTCCTGTTAAAACTACTGTTAAATCTTTCTTTTTTCTTTGATATTGTTCTATAACTCCTTCAATTTCATTTAACACTCCATGTATCACTCCAGAATGGATGCTGCTTTCTGTAGAGTTTCCAATAAAGCTACCTACTTCTTGTAGTTCTAATAATGGTAATTTAGAAGTGCCTTTATGCAATGCAGTATAGCGCATTTGTATTCCTAAAGAAATGGCACCTCCTAAATATTCTTTCGTTGAATTTACAAAATCATAGGTGATACATGTACCAGCATCAATAATCAGCACATTTCTATTTGGATATTTCTCTACAGCTCTTGCCACCAGAGCAACCCTATCTACACCCAGTGTTTTTGGCGTTTTATAAAGATTGCTAAAGGGTACTTTTGTAGCTGCGTTTAACTCCAACAAAGGAAGCAACTCTTTTATTTTTTTAAGGGTTGTATTTGAGATTGCAGCTACAGAGGAGATTATCCCACTCATAACCGAATACGTTGATACCATTTTTTCAACATGTTGCACCAAGTCTTTTTCTTCAAAAACAAATAATGCTATCAGGCTATCGTTCTCGAATACAGCTGCTTTAATTCTAGTATTTCCTACATCAATAATTAAATTCATACACTTGCTTTATAGACGCCTCAAAAATACAACAGATTTTTTACATTTTTATTTGGTAGATATAAAAAAGGAGTACTATATTTGCATCCGCTAACGCGATGGTACCTTAGCTCAGTTGGTAGAGCAATGGACTGAAAATCCATGTGTCCCTGGTTCGATTCCTGGAGGTACCACAAAAAAACCGTTTCAATTCTTATTGGAACGGTTTTTTTTATAGACTGTTTTAAGAAGTGCTTAATGAAGCAAAATCATATACTCCC
>Ga0209554_1000389_pt1 | contig 37364 bp, 29 predicted proteins | sample MarorgKNORR_S2LV_5_FD_188221 | JGI IMG/M metagenome (GOLD analysis project Ga0209554, IMG submission 188221) | Marine microbial communities from the Southern Atlantic Ocean, analyzing organic carbon cycling - Bottom_A/KNORR_S2/LV (SPAdes) (version 2) | ecosystem: Environmental > Aquatic > Marine... | reverse complement strand
TGGCCGTCAACGCCTTCTTCGTCGCCGCCGAGTTCAGCCTGGTCGCCGTCGATCGCGCCCGCATCGAGGCCTCGGCCGAGGCCGGCCACCGGGGCGACGCCCGCGTCCGCGGCCTCCTGCGCCGCCTCACGCCGACCATGTCGGGCTGCCAGTTCGGCATCACGGCGGCGGCCCTGCTGCTGGGATTCGTGGCCGAGCCCACCATGGCCCGGCTGCTCACCGGCGAGGCGCACGCCACCGGGCTGAGTGTCGCCGCCGCCATCGGGGCGGCGACCGTCCTGCACCTGGTGGTCGGCGAGCAGGTCCCCAAGTACGTCGCCCTCGCCGCCCCCGAGGCGACCATCCGCAGCCTGGCGTCGCCCCTCGTCGCCTACAGCATCGCCACGCGGCCGCTGATCACCGGGCTGAACCGGTCCGCCAACGCCGTGGCCCGCCGCCTGGGCGTCGAGACCCGCGACCAGATCTCGACCTCCCGGACCCGCGATGAACTCGAGGACCTGATCCGCCAGTCGGGCACCGAGGGCAGCCTCGAGGAGGAGGAGGCCGACCTGCTCTGGCGGTCGATCCGCTTCGGCGAGAAGACCGCAGCCGACATCCTGATCCCCCGCGTCGACGTCGTGTCGCTGGGCCGTGACGACACTGCCGCCTCACTCGCCCAACGGTCCCTCGCGACCGGCTACTCCAGGTTCCCCGTCGTGGGCGACGACCTCGACGACGTGCTCGGCGTCGTCCACGTCAAGGCCGTCTACGGCGTGCCAGCCGCCGAGCGTCCGACCACGCCGATCGGAACCCTCATGCGGGAAGTCCCCTTCGTCCCCGAGACGCGGCCCCTCGACGACCTGTTCGCCGACCTCCGCTCGGGCCGCGGCCAGATGGCGATGATCGCCGATGAGCACGGCGGCACGGCTGGCATCGTCACCATGGAGGACCTGCTCGAGGAGATCGTCGGCGCCATCGGCGACGAGCACGACCGGTCGCTCCCGCGCACCCGGGTCGAGCAACCCGGCAGCACGGTCGTCTCCGGCCGCCTCAACCTCGACGAGGTGTTCGAGGCCACCGGCTTCGAGGTGCCGGAAGGGCCCTACGAGACGCTCGCCGGCTATGTCCTGGCACGCCTCGGCCACCTGCCGCAGCCCAGCGAGATGGTCGAGGAGGACGGTTGGCGGATCGAGGTGGTCGCCGTGATCGGGCGCAGGATCGCGACGCTGCGCGTGGTGGCGCTGAGCGGGCCGCTGCCGGCGCCGGACCAGCCGGAGGACCTGGAATGACCGCCATGGCCCTCGTCGCCGTGGTCCTGCTGGTGGCCGTCAACGCCGTGTTCGTGGCCGTCGAGTTCGCCCTGCTCGCCTCACGCGACATCCGCCTCGAGGCCGATGCCGAGGAGGGTCGCCGCGGTGCCGATCGGGCACTCGCCGCCCGCAACGACCTCCGGCGACAGCTCTCCGGCGCCCAGTTGGGCATCACGGCCAGCAGCGTGGCCCTCGGCGTGCTCGCCGAGCCGGCCATCGGCCGCCTGCTCGAGCCCCTGCTGGACGACCTCGGCCTGCCGAGCGGCGTCGCCACGACCACGAGCCTTGTCTTGGCGCTGGGCCTGGCGGCGATCGTGCAGATGCTCCTCGGGGAACTGGTCCCGAAGAACATCGCCATCGCCGACCCCGAGCGCACGCTGCGGGCGCTGGTCGCCCCCCACGGCGCCTTCGTCCTCGTGCTGCACCCTGCCATCTGGGCGCTCGACCGGCTGGTCGGGATGGTCGTTCGGGCGATCGGTCACACGCCGGTCGACCACATCGACCACGAGACGGGCGGAGCGGAACTCGGCGTGATGTTCGACGCCTCGTGGCAGGCCGGCCTGCTCGAGTCCTTCGAACACGACCTGTTGGCCGGCGCACTCGACCTCGGTACCCGCCCTGCGGCATCCGTGATGATCCCGAGGTCCCGCGTGGTGACCGTCGACCGGCGCATGACCCTGGCCGAGGTCGAACAGGTGATCGTCGCAAGCGGATACTCGCGCCTGCCGGTGGCGGCGGACGGAACCGACGACCTGCTGGGGGTGCTCCTGGCCAAGGACCTGCTGCGCCTCCCCGCCGAGGCCCAGGACGAGCCGGTGCCCCTCGAGGTGATCCGACAGATGCTCGTGGTCACGCCCGACCTGCTCCTCGAGGACGTGCTGCTCCGGATGAGGACCGAGCACAACCACCTGGCCGTGGTGCGCGACGTCAAGGGTCGTACCCTCGGCGTCTTCACCATGGAAGACGTGCTCGAGGAGATGGTGGGGGAGATCCATGACGATACGGACACTCCTCGCGCGTGAAATCGCGCACAGTGTGACAGGGACGACCTCTCGTTTTCGGCAATTCGGGATATCCTGTCGTCATGCCCCGGCTCACCGCCGCCTTTGTCGCGCTCCTGCTCGCCCTGACGGTCTCTCCGGCCGCAGCATCGGCGGGCCCTGAAGGTCGCGAAACCGAGCGCTTCGCCGACCTGCGCCCCATCGTGGCAGCCGCCGGCACCGCCGGTCTGCGCACCTTCGACGGCATTGCCATCGTCGAGGAGCGCATTGCCCGCACCAGCGAGGTCCTCGACGGCTACCGCATCCGCATCGACACAGCGGCACGCACGGTGGCTGCGGCCAACCAGATCGTCGCCGAGCAGGTCGCCGGCGCCGACGAACTCCGCGACGAATACGCGGCGGTGATCGACGGACTCGACGACCGCGACCGCGTACGCCTCGAGAGCGAGGCCGAGGTCCGCAGCGGCACCTCGGCCATGATCCGCAAGGTGGCCTCCTCCGACTGGGTCTGTCCGGTCGACGGCGAGATGGAGTTCCGCGACTCCTGGGGCGAACCCCGCTCCGGTGGCCGCAAGCACGACGGCGTCGACATCGTCGCCCGATCGCGTACCCCGCTGCTCGCCCCCGAGGCCGGCACCGTCACGTTCCGATGGGATTCCATCGGCGGCCGGTCGTTCGACCTGGTCACCGCCGATGGCGACTACTACTTCGGCACCCACCTGCGTTCCTACGGCACCGAGGGCGAGGTCGAGGCCGGTGAGGTGATCGGCTACGTCGGCCGCACCGGCAACGCCGCCGGCTACCACCTGCACTTCGAATACCACCCGGGCGGCAAGGGCAACTCCGTCAACCCGTTCTTCCTGATCGACACTCACTGCCGCTAGGCGCTGCCGCCGGCCGCTGCCGTCCCGGTAGGGCGAACGGAACAGGTGCGTTTCAGGCTCCGATGGCGTGGTAGCCGCCGTCGACGTGGATCATCTCGCCGGTGGTCGCCGGGAACCAGTCGGACATGAGCGCCACGCACGCCTTCGCCACGGGCTCGCCGTCGTTGACGTCCCAGCCCAGCGGTGCCCGGGTGCCCCAGGCGTCCTCGAACGCAGCGAAGCCAGGGATGCTCTTGGCCGCCAACGTGCGGATCGGGCCGGCGGCCACCAGGTTGACCCGGATGCCGTCGCCCCCGAGAGAGCGGGCCAGGTAGCGCGACGCCGACTCGAGGGCCGCCTTCGCCACGCCCATCCAGTTGTAGGCAGGCCAGGCGACGCGGGCGTCGAAGTCGAGGCCGACGATCGAACCGCCCTCGGTCATCAGGGGCGCCACCACCTCGGCAACCGTCTTGAGCGAATAGGCCGAGATCTCGACGGCGACCGACACGTCCTCCCACTGGGCGGCCATGAAGTCCTCGCCGAGGCACACCTCGGGGGCGAAGCCGATGGCGTGGAGCGCCCCGTCGACCCGGCCCCACTTGGCGGCGAGGTGGTCTCGGACGGCGGCCGCCTGCTCGGCCGAGGTGACGTCGAACTCGAGCACCTCGGCCTCTTCGGGGAGCTTGCGGGCGGTGCGCTCCGTGAGGCGCATGCCCCGGCCTGCACCGGTCAGGACGATCTCGGCGCCCTCCTCCTGGGCCAGCCTCGCCACGGCGAAGGCCAGCGAGGCGTCTGTGAGGACGCCGGTGATCAGCAGTCGCTTTCCGTCGAGGATCCCCACGACGCACTCCTTGGATCGACCGGGCGGTCACCGGACGGCGCCGCCTGCGTTCCGGCACCGTATCGCCCGCCCACTGCTCGCATGGTGAACCCGGCTCCTCAGGGCCGGTCAGGGGCGTCGATATGCGCCGGCCGATGAGTGCGCCGGTAATCTCCGTCGCCGGCGCGCACACGCCTGGCGCTGTCGGCGTTCGTCCTGCTGTTCTTCGAACCGGCCCTCATCCGCTGGCTGGGCGCCAACATCATCTACCTCGCCTACTTCTCGAACTTCGTGCTCTTGGGCAGCTTCCTCGGGTTCGGCATCGGCTTCCTGTGGGCGGGCCGTTCGAAACGCCTGCTGTTCCCCTGGGCGGCGGTCACCCTTGCCCTGTTCGTGGCGATGGTCCGACTCTTCGATGTCAACATCGAGGTCGGCGGCTCGAACCTCATCTTCTTGGCCGACCAGCGGCCGGTCGGGACGCCGCTACCTCCGTCCTGCCGCCGGCACCCGACCAGCGTCTCCCACTGGCCCCCGATCGGCGGGGGCCGTAGGCTCCGGCCATGGAGATCGGACTGGTCGGCGGCACCGGACCCGCAGGACGGGCCATGGCGCTGCGCCTCGCATCGGTGGGCTTCGATGTGGTTCTCGGCTCCCGCTCGAGATACCGGGCGATGGAGGCGCGTGACGAGTTGCTTGCCAGGTACCCGGACCGCGATCTGGCGATCCGCTCCGGCGACAACGTCGAGGCCGCCGGCTGCGAGCTCGTCGTCATCGCCACACCGTGGGAGGCCGCACCGGAGGTCGCATCGTCGGTCGCCAAGCACCTCAACCGCAAGGTCGTGATCTGCATGTCGAACGCCCTGGCCAAGGTGGCCGGCGAGTTCCAACCCCTGGTCCCACCACGTGGCTCGGTGTCCGCCAACGTGCAGGCCATGGTTCCCGGCGCCTACGTGGTCGCCGCCATGCACCACGTGCCGGCCATCGAACTGGGTGCCATCGACGACGAGGTGCACAGCGACGTCCTGATCTGCTCCGACCATCCGTGGGCGATCGAGACCGTGTCCCGCCTGGTCGACAAGATCCCCGGTGCGCGGCCCCTCGACGCCGGTCGCCTCTCGAACGCCACCGCCATCGAGGCCTTCACGGCAGTGATGCTGCAACTCAACACCCGTTACAAGACGAGGGTCGCATTGCGATTCCTCGGCATCGACGACTGAGCGGCCCGACCGGGCGCCTTCCGGAATCCATGGGCGGGCCGCATGCGGTGGTCGGTAGCCTCGGAGGCCATGGCCGACATCACCGTCTCCCTGCCCGACGGCTCGGCGCGCACGCTGCCTTCCGGGGCGACCGCTGCCGACCTCGCCGCCGACATCGGACCCGGACTCGCCAGGGACGCCGTCGCCGCCGTTGTCGATGGCGACGAGCGCGATCTCGTCGCACCGCTCACCGACGGTGCCACGGTGGAGATCATCACCTCCGGCTCGGACCGTGGTCTCGAGACGCTGCGGCACTCGACCGCCCACGTCCTCGCCCAGGCGGTGCTCGGTCTCTGGCCCGGCGCCACGTTCGCCATCGGGCCGCCGATCGACAACGGCTTCTACTACGACTTCGAACTGCCGGACGGGGCCACCTTCGACCCCGAGGACCTCGAGGCCATCGATGCCAGGATGCGCGAGATCGTGGCCGCCGACCAGGCCTTCGAGCGGGGAGAGGCGAGCGCAGCGGAGGCCCTCGAGATCTTCGCCGACCACGTGTACAAGTGCGAGATCATCGAGAAGGTCACCGCCGGCGAGGCCACCGGCGACTTGGCCGACGAGGCCGGAGCCGAGGGAACCGATGGACAGGTCACCTACTACCGCAACGGCGACGACTTCGTCGACCTCTGCCGCGGCCCCCACGTTCCGTCCACCGGCCGGCTCGGCCACTTCGCACTCCAGAAGGTGGCCGGCGCCTACTGGCGGGGCGACGAGCGCCGCCCGATGCTCCAGCGCATCTACGGCACCGCCTGGTCCACCGCCAAGGAACTCCGCGGCCACCTGCACCGCCTCGCCGAGGCCGAAAAACGCGACCACCGCCGCCTCGCCGCCGAGCTCGACCTGGTCTCATGGCCCGAGGTGCTCGGCCCCGGCCTCGCCGTCTGGCATCCCAAGGGGGCGATGGTCCGCAAGGTGATCGAGGACTACAGCCGCAGTCGGCACGAGGCCGGCGGCTACGACTTCGTGTTCAGCCCGCACATCGCCAAGTCGGTGCTGTGGGAGACCAGCGGGCACCTCGACTTCTACGCCGACAGCATGTATCCGCCCATGGAGATGGACGGGGTGTCCTACTACCCCAAGCCCATGAACTGCCCGTTCCACGTCACCATCTTCCAGAGCAGCCAGCGCAGCTACCGGGACCTGCCGAAGCGCTACTTCGAACTCGGTGCGGTCTATCGCTACGAACTGTCGGGCGCCCTCCACGGACTGCTCCGCAGCCGGGGCTTCACGCAGGACGACGCCCACATCTTCTGCACCCGCGAGCAGGTGTCCGACGAGCTGGCGTCGCTGCTCGACTTCACGATCTCCGTGCTCCAGGCCTTCGGCTTCGACGAATTCCAGGCCAAGCTCTCCACCCGCCCCGAGGAAAAGGCCGTGGGCGACATCGAGCTCTGGGACCTGGCCACCGACGGTCTGCGGTCGGCGCTCGAGTCGGCCGGCCTGTCCTACGTGGTCGAGGAGGGCGGCGGCGCCTTCTACGGACCAAAGATCGACGTCGACGTCACCGACGCCATCGGCCGACCGTGGCAGCTCTCGACGTTGCAACTCGACTTCAACCTGCCCGAGCGCTTCGGCCTCGAGTACGTGGGTGCAGACGGTGGACGCCACCGCCCGGTGATGATCCACCGGGCGCTGATGGGGTCGATCGAGCGCTTCTTCGGCGTGCTCCTCGAGCACTACGCCGGTGCGTTCCCGGCGTGGCTGGCTCCCGAGCAGGTGCGGGTGCTGCCGGTCGCCGACGTGCACCAGGACTACGCCGAACAGGTCCTCGCCCGGCTCGTCGCCGAGGGCTTCCGCGCCACGGTCGATCCGGCCGACGAGCCGCTCGGCAAGCGGGTCCGCTCCGCCAAGACCGCCAAGTTGCCCCACGTCCTCGTCGTCGGGGACGACGACGTTGCCAACGACACGGTCGGCGACAACGCCCGGGGCGCCGACAAGCCCGAACGCGACCTGCCGCTCGACGATTTCGTCGATCGTCTGTCGGCGCTGGTGGCCGAGCGCCGGTGAGCCGCCTCGACCACCTCTGGGCCGGCTGGCGACAGGCCTACCTCGAGGGCACCGGCGAGGACGGCCGCCTCGCCGACTCGCTCGACATCCCCGAGGGTGGCTCGCTGTTCAGCGCCGTCGAGCAGAGCGGCCTCCCCGACGACGAGTCGTTCGTCCTCCACCGGGGCGTGACCGCCTTCGCCATGCTCAACATCTACCCGTACACATCTGGCCACACGATGGTGATGCCCAAGCGGCCCGTCGGGTCGCTGGCCGACCTGACCAACGACGAACACGCCGAACTCTGGTCGATGGTCCGGGATGCGGTCGCCGCCATCGAGGCCGCCTATGGGCCCGGCGGCATCAACGTGGGCCTCAACCAGGGGCGTGCCGCCGGTGCCGGCATCCCCGAACACATCCACGTGCACTGCGTGGCCCGCTGGTCGGGTGACACCAACTTCATGACCGCCACGGCCGGGGCGCGGGTTCTCCCCGAGGCGCTGGTCGAGTCCTGGTCGAAGCTGCGGGAGCACTGGCCGGCCTGATGCCGGGTTCCCCGGAGTGGGAGAATTCGAACATGCGACGGGCTCCATTCTTCGTCCTGGTCCTCGTGGCGCTCGTCGCCGCTGCGTGCGGGTCGGACGGGACGGGGCAGGTCGTCGACAACGTCGAGTACGTCTCGACCACCTCGACCGTTCCGCCATCCACGACCACGACTGAGGCGTCCCCTACGACCACGGCGCCCCCCACGACCACGGCGCCCCCTACGACCACGGCGCCCCCTGAGACCGAGGCGCCTGCCGGTTCCCTGAAGTGGCGCCCTTGTGGTGATGGCCGCGAATGTTCCACGCTCGAGGTGCCGATGGTCCACGACGATCCGTCGCAGGGGAGCATCCGGATCGCCCTCAACCGCCAGCCGGCATGGCCGGATGGCCGCATCGGCGTCCTGCTGGTGAACCCCGGTGGGCCGGGCGGCTCCGGTGTCGAACTCGTTGCCGAGATGGGCTTCATCTTCCAGCAGGTCCTTCCCGGCTTCGACGTGGTCGGCTTCGATCCGCGGGGTGTGGGTGGCAGCACCCCGGTGTCGTGCCTCGACGACCTCGACGACCTCGTGTTCGTGCTCGAGGACGGAGAAGACCCGACGGAGATGTTCGAACTCGAAGACGCCTACTCGGCGGCCTGTCTCGAGAACTCCGGGGACCTGGCCCTCCACGTTGGCACCAACAACGTGGCCCGCGACATGGACCTGATCCGCGAGGCACTCGGCGAGGAGCAGATCTCGTTCCTCGGTTACTCGTACGGATCGCGCATCGGAGCGGTCTACGCCGCCCTGTTCCCGGACCGCGTCCGGGCCATGGTGCTCGACGGCCCTGTCGATCCGGAGGACCACATCAGCTCCGCCAGCTCGATACAGGGCGATGGCTTCGAGGCGGCCTGGTCCAGGTTCGCCGCATGGTGCGACACGGATCCGTCCTGCGGCCTGGATGCGCTGGGAGGTGCGGAGGCGGCCTTCTCAGCCGCTGATGCCCTGCTCGCCGAAGGCGGCCTCCCGGTCGGTGACCGTGTCCTGATGCGCGGCGAGTTCCAGATGGGCGTGGCCATGGCCCTCTACTCGCCCTACACGTGGGAGGCGCTCGCCCAGGGGTTCACCGAGGTCCTCGTGGCGGGGGAGGGCGAGATCTTCCAGGAACTCTCCGACATGATGGCGGGGCGTCGCGAGGACGGCACCTACGACACATCGATGGCGGTGGGCTTCCTCGTGAACTGCGGGGACGATCCCCTCCGACCCGGCCAGGAGTCCTTCTTCGAGGCGATCGACGCCGTGGCGGACACGTTTGAGCACTTCGGTCCGAGCTTCCGGGCGATGGGGGGCTGCGGCGCCCTTCCCGAGGCGGTCGACCCGTTGCACGTGGCGCCCGCCGACCTCGCCGTGCCGGCTCTGGTGATCGCCATGGAGGGCGATCCGGCGACGCCGATGGCATGGGCCCGTGCGCTCACCGACTCGATCGGCGACGCCGTGCTGATCACCTCCGACGGCGAGGGGCACACGGCCTTCCTCTCGAACTCATGGTGCGTCACCGAGGTGGTCATCGCCTACCTCGCCGAACTGGTGGTCCCAGAGGACGGCTGGTCGTGTGTCGAGGAGGAGGCCCTCTCCGGGTAGAATCGAGACTCGTTCTCATTATCGACCCGGAAGGCTGGTCCCCGCCACCGTGGACTTCCTCATCGATCCATGGACCTGGTGGATCGAACCGTTCACCACCAACGTGTTCATGCAGCGCGCCCTGCTGGCCGGCCTGCTCGCCGTCGTCGCCACGTCCGTCGTCGGGACCTGGGTGGTGCTGCGGGGCATGACGTTTCTCGGAGATGCCCTCGCACACGGTGTGCTGCCCGGCATCGCCCTCGCTGTGGTCATCGGGGTGAGCCCCACGCTCGGAGCCCTGGTCGCCGCCGCCGTGATGGTGGGTGGGGTCCATGTGGTGCGCCGGCACTCGCCGCTGCCCGAGGACGCCTCGGTCGGCCTCCTGTTCGTGGGCATGCTGGCGCTGGCGGTCGTGATCGTGTCGGCGGGGGCGGCAGCGGATGCCGGCGACCTCCACCGGGTGCTCTTCGGTTCGGTCACCGGCCTCGAATCCGCCGACCTCTGGCGCCAGGCGGCGGCCGCGGCGATCACCGTCGGTGGGGCAGCGGCCTTCCACCGGGCGTTCCTGGTGCTCACGTTCGACGAGACCCAGGCGCAACTCCTGGGGTTGCGTCCACGGCTCACCCACCTGATCCTCATGGGGCTGGTGGCGATGTCGGTCGTGGCCTCGTTCGAGGCCGTCGGCAGCCTGCTGGTCTTCGCCTTCCTGGTGGCGCCTCCGGCGACGGCGGTCCTCCTGGCACGCCGCATCCCGCTCGTGATGGCGACGGCGGTCGGCGTGGGGTCGGTCGCCGTGGTGGTCGGTGCCCTCGTCAGCTACCACCACGACACGGCGGCGGGAGCCACGATGGCGCTGGTCGCCGTGTTGATCTGCTTTACCGTGATGGGACTGCAGGGGATTGTCGGAGCCCGGGGTCGAAGACGCTCGCCTCAACCGGCGAGGTGACCGGCGTGGCGGTCGGTGAAGTGGCCGTTGGCGTGCAGCCAGCGGATCGTGGCCCCCAGGGTCTCCTCGAGGGTGTAGCCGGGGTACCCGAACTCCGCCGCCGCTGACTGGTCGGCGGTCTTCCAGCCGCCGGACCGTACCGATCCGGCGAACATGCGGCCGAGCTCGGCGTTGAGGGGGAGTCGCCTCCGCAGCAGGCGGCCGGCCATCTCGAAGGCGTGGCCCAGCCCGAGCATCACCGGTGCCGGCGGGGAGAGGTGTCGGAAGCTCCGGCCCGTCAGCTCCGTGAACAGTCCCGTGACGTCACCCATGGCGACCATGTCGCCCGACACCAGGTAGCGGCGCGGTCCGCGACCCGGCTCGAGGGCGCCGACGCACACCCGGGCCACGTCCCGGACATCCACCCAACCCATTCGGATCTCCGCAGGGAAGGGGATGATCGAGCCGCGCAGCAGATCGCGCAGGGTTCCCATCGAGTCGCTCAGGTCAGGGCTCGGGTCAGATGGCCCGATCACGCCACCCGGGTAGACGCAGGTGACCGGTGCCCCCTCGGCCTGATGCCTTCGGGCGACCTGCTCGGCGGCGATCTTGCTGTCGGTGTAGGGGCCGCACCCGGTGGAGAGGTCGTCGTCGGCCGACAGGTCGCTGCCAAGAGGAGGCATGAACACGCCGATGGTCGAGACGTAGACCACAGGGTCGAGCCCGAGATCGCGTGCGGCATCCAGGATGACCTCGGTGCTGGCGGGGTTGTTCTGGCGCATGGCAGCGCCGTCCGATGCCTTGAAGCTGAACAGCGCCGCCACGTGGAGGACGGCATCGACGCCCTCGAGGCCGGCACGCAGCGCCGGGTGGTCGGTCAGGTCGGCGACGACGACGTCGACGGCGCTGCGGTCGACGCCGTGCAGGTCGAGCGCTGTCCGGGCCTTGCCCGGGTTGCGGACCAGCATGCGTACGCGGTGGCCGCTGGCAACGGCACGGGCGACGCAGTGCGACCCGATGAATCCGGTTCCACCCGTGATTGCGACGTACATGTGTGCTCCCCTGTCCCTGGAACTCTCCTCCCAGGGTGACGAAGGTAGCCGCGCCCGGCGGTCAGCGGCGAAGTGCTCCGTCGAGTCGTTCGGCGAGCGTGCGGAGCATTCTTTCGTAGGTGCCGGTGGGGGAGCCCCCGGGGCCGAGCCGGAGTGGGATCTCGACGAGCGTGGCCCCGGTGCGTTCGGCGAGCCGCCGGGAGTCGTCGTCGTGGCCGGCCTCCACGACTGCCACGACCGTGACGCCCTGCCTGCTCATCTCGTCGGCCAGGGACTCCAGGCCGTGGGCACTCGGTTGTGCCATCGACGAGTGCGAGTCGAGGACGCTGCCGATCACCTCGAGTTCGTAGCGGTCGGCGAAGCGGCCGAGCGTGGCGTGGTCGGTCACGAGGCTGCGCCGGTCGACGGGGATCGTGGCAAGGCGGTCCCGGATGGCCGCGTCGAGTGAGCGGAGTCGGGCATCGAGGTCGAGCCGACAGGCCCCGGTGGCCACCGGGTCGAGTCCGGCATGCACGACGAGCGCCCTGGTGAGCGCCGGCAGGGCGTCGGCGACCGCTATCGGGTCGAGCCAGACGTGCGGATCGGCCTCGCCATCGACTATGCGGTGGATCGGGGTGGGGGTCGCCGCCATCGCGTCGACGAGGCCGCCCTCCAGACCGCCGCCGTTGGCGATCACGAGCAGCGCGGCGTCGAGCCGGCCCCGATCGGCGAGGGAGGGTTCGAAGCCGTGGTGGTCGGCACCGCGGGGGATGAGCGCCTCCACGGGTTGCCCGCAGGCGACCGCCGATGTGATCTCCGCCCAGAGGGGGGTGGTGGCCAGGATCCCGGATCCCTGCCCCGGGCTGCCACATCCCGAGGCGAAGAGGGCCGCGGACAGGACCACGAGTAGGTGTGGAAAGAGCCGGTGCACGTCCGGATTCTAGTGAGAATGGTTCCCAATAAGGTGGGGTGGAACGATCTCCCGGGCGCCCGTGCGAGTATTCGGGCGTGGGCTGTCTCCCGACTCTGCTGTTGGCCGTCGGCGTGGTGATCCTGGTCGCGACCGGAGCCCTCTCGGCGGCCGGCATCGGCTTCCTCCTCGTGATCAGCGGCGTCATGCTGGGACTCGCCCACTGGTCGGACCGATGGCGCACACCGTGAAGCCCGGCGTGGGACCCCGGGAGTGCTGGAACCCCTGATGCTCGACATGCGGTCGATCACGGACTGGGCGACCCTGCGTGACTCATTCCGGTGGGTCCTCCCCGACACCTTCAACATCGCCGAGTCCGTGTGTGGCCGACATGCACGCGATCGGCCGGGTCATCCGGCTGTGGTGGTCAGTCCGGAGGAGGGCGAACCCACCACGGTGACCTTCGCTGAACTCGACGACCTCGTCGCTCGCGTCGCCGGAGGTCTCGTCGGCCTCGGAATCGGGCGGGGCGACCGGGTGGCCATCCGACTCGACCAGGGCGTTCCCTCGCTGGCGTCATTGCTCGCCGCCCTGCGCATCGGGGCCATCGCCGTGCCGATCCCGCCGGCCTTCGCCGCCGATGCGGTCGCCTACCGGCTCCGTGACAGCGGCGCCCGGGTGCTGATCGCCGAAGGCGACGGCCTCGACGCCTTCCACGGCGAGGTCGCCCACATCGTCACGCTCGACCCCGACGGCGCCCTCCCGGAGGCCCTCCTCGACGTAGCACCTGCCGACCCGGTCGAGACCGTGCCCGACGACCCGGCGCTGCTCTTCTACACGTCGGGGTCGACCGGCCCGCCGAAGGGGGTCCTCCACGGGCACCGCCTGCTCCTCGGCCACCTGCCCGGCTTCCAGCTCATGTTCGACCTCGCCCCCGACGAGGACGACGTCTACTGGACCCCGTCGGTGTGGGCATGGCAGGGCTCGCTCGGCGACCTCGTCCTGCCGGCGCTCCACTTCGGCTGTCCCGTCGTTGCCACGCCCGGTCGCTTCTCCACGGAACGCGTCCACCGGACGCTGGCCACCACGGGCATCACCCGGGCGTTCCTCGCCACAGCGGTGCTCCGCCGGCTGGTGCTCCAGCCACCCGACGAACCGCCGTCGAACAGCCTCCGGGCCATCTGCACCGGCGGCGACCCGTTGCCCCCCGGGTTCGGCGCAGAGGTGACCCGACTCTTCGGCGTCGGTGTCAACGACGACTACGGCCTCACCGAGACCAGCCACGTCGCCGCCGGCTGCAATGCGCTGTACCCGACCCCCGAGGGCGCCATCGGCCGACTCGTACCAGGGCGCAGGGTGGTGATCCTCGACGACGACCTGCGGCCGGTGGCGGTGGGGGAGGAGGGCCAGATCGCCTCCTCCGCCGACGACCCGATCACGATGCTCGGCTACTGGGGGCGCCCCGAGGCGACCGGAGAGCGCCTGGTCGACGGCTGGTGCCTCACCGGCGACCGTGGCCGCCTCGACGGGGACGGCTACCTCTGGTACCTGGGCCGCATGGGTCAGACCATGAAGGTCTCCGGCCAGGTCGTCGGGCCGGAGGAGGTCGAGGCTGCCCTGCGGGCGCATCCGTGCGTGGCGGAGGTGTGCGTGTTCGCCGAACCCGACCCGGTGCTCGGCGACCGCCCGGTGGCGGTCGTCGAACTCGGCCCCGGCTGGGTGCCGGGTGAGAGCCTCGCCCACGAGCTGCAACTGTTGGCCCGGGAGCACCTGGCCCGCTTCGCCTATCCGCGTCGAGTCGTTTTCGAGGAGTTTCCCAGGAACACCAGCGGCAAGATCGACCGCTCGGCGACGAAGGAGCGGTTCGCCGAGAGGGGGTGATCTCCGGAGAACGTGGGTGTTAGCGTGCCGCCCGCCGAGAGAATCAGGGGAGGCGCAAGATGCCGCACAGCGTTCGGGCCGTGGTTGCCAGGGCCAAGGGTGAACCGGTCTCGTTGGAGACCATCGAGGTGCCGGATCCGGGCCCCGGTGAGGTCCTCGTGACCGTCCTGGCCTGCGGGGTCTGCCACACCGACCTGCACTACCGCGAGGGTGCGATCAACGACGATTTCCCGTTCCTGCTCGGACACGAGGCATCCGGGATCATCGAGGAGGTCGGCGAGGGCGTCAGCAACGTGGCACCCGGCGACTTCGTCATCCTGAACTGGCGAGCCGTGTGCGGCGAATGCCGTTCCTGCCGGCGGGGGCGCCCCTGGTACTGCTTCGCCACCCACAACGCCACCCAGAAGATGACCCTCGACGGGGTCGAGCTCTCACCGGCACTCGGCATCGGCGCCTTCGCCGAGAAGACGCTCGTCGCCGCCGGACAGGCGACCAAGGTCGATCCGGCGGCCAGCCCGGAGGCCGCCGGCCTTGTCGGCTGCGGGGTCATGGCGGGCCTCGGCGCCGCCATGAACACGGGCGGCGTCGGACGGGGCGACTCGGTCGCCGTCTTCGGCTGTGGCGGCGTGGGCAACGCAGCCATCGCCGGTGCCCGCCTGGCCGGGGCGCACACGATCATCGGCATCGACATCGACGCCAAGAAGCTCGACCTGGCAAGGGAGTTCGGCGCCACCCACACCATCGACTCCAGCAGCGAGGACCCGGTCGAGGCCGTGCGGGCGTTGACCGACGGCAACGGCGTCGATGTGGCCATCGATGCCGTGGGCCGGCCCGAGACCTACAAGCAGGCCTTCTTCGCCCGTGACCTGGCCGGCACCGTCGTCCTGGTCGGCGTGCCCAACCCGACGATGCAACTCGAGCTGCCGTTGATCGAGGTGTTCGGCCGCGGCGGCACGCTCAAGTCGTCCTGGTACGGCGACTGCCTGCCGGAGCGCGACTTCCCGATGCTGATCGACCTCTATCTGCAGGGGCGCCTCGACCTGGACCGCTTCGTCTCCGAGACGATCGACCTCGACCAGGTCGAGGAGGCCTTCCACCGCATGGAGCGCGGCGAGGTCATCCGTTCGGTCGTGGTGCTGTAGTCCGCCTTCCCGGCTACGACAGGACCGGCACCTTCGCCATCGCCTCGGCGATCTTGTCCTCCGGGTAGTCGTAGTCGACGAGCTCGCCGGCCAGGTACTTCTCGTAGGCCCCCAGGTCGAGGTGGCCGTGTCCGCAGAGTGCGGTGAGGATCACCTTCTCCTCGCCGGACTCCTTGCAGCGCAGCGCCTCGCGGATGGCGGCGGCGATGGCGTGGCTGGGCTCGGGGGCCGGAACGATGCCCTCCGTACGGGCGAACTGCAGCGCAGCGGCGAAGCACTCGTTCTGGTGGATCGACTCGGCCTCGATCAGGCCCAGCTCGTAGATGTGGCTGACCAGCGGGGACATGCCGTGGTAGCGGAGGCCGCCGGCGTGGATCGGATCGGGGATGAACGAGTGTCCCAGCGTGTGCATCTTGACGAGCGGCGTGAGCTGTCCGGTGTCGCCGAAGTCGTAGCGGTACTCGCCCCTGGTGAGGGAAGGACACGAGGCGGGCTCGACGCACCGGATGGTCGGGTTCATGCGTCCGGCCAGCTTCTCCCGCAGGAACGGGAACGACAGGCCGCCGAAGTTGGATCCGCCGCCGGTGCAGCCGACCAGCAGGTCGGGGGTCTCGCCGACCTTCGCCATCTGGAGCAGTGCCTCCTCGCCGATGATCGTCTGGTGCAGGAGCACGTGGTTGAGGACGCTGCCGAGGGCGTAGCGGGTGTCGTCGCGCTGGACCGCCTTCTCGACGGCCTCCGAGATGGCGATCCCGAGGCTGCCGGGGCAGTCTGGGTCGGCGGCCAGGATGGCCCTGCCGGATTCGGTCAGGTCGGACGGGCTGGGGTGCACGGTGGCGCCCCAGAGTTCCATCATCGTGCGCCGGTAGGGCTTCTGGTCGTAGGAGGAGCGCACCTGCCAGACCTCGCACTCGATGCCGAACTGGGCAGTGGCGAATGCCATCGCCGTGCCCCACTGGCCGGCGCCGGTCTCGGTGGTGATGCGTTTGACCCCTTCCTGGGCGTTGTAGAAGGCCTGTGGTACCGCCGTGTTGGGCTTGTGGGAGCCGGCCGGGCTGACGCCCTCGTACTTGAGGAAGATCTTGGCGGGGGTGTCGAGCGCCTTCTCGAGGCGGCGGGCCCGCAGCAGAGGGCTGGGGCGCCAGAGCCGGTAGATGTCGAGCACCTCGGCGGGTATGTCGATGTACGACTCGTCGCTGACCTCCTGGAGGATCAGCCCCATCGGGAAGAGGGGCGCCAGGTCGTCGGGGCCGATCGGCTCGTGTGTTCCGGGGTGGAGTGGGGGAGGGGGAGGCTCGGGGAGGTCCGGGATGATGTTGTACCACCGGGTCGGCATCTCGGATTCGTCCAGCAGCACCTTGGAGTAGTTGTCGGGCATCGCGGTTCCTTCCGCTCGAAATGTGAAGTACCGAGTCAAGCACACCGCCGTGGGATCATCCACGTGTGCTGGTCTACGACGGGGAGTGTGGGTTCTGCCGACGTTGTGCCGACTGGGTGGCGGCCCGGGGGGAGGTGCCGATGGCGCCGTCGGCCGACCTCGACCTCGACCGCCTGGGCCTGACGCCGGACGAGGTGTCGGCCGCCGTCTGGTGGGTGGCCGACGGCAGGCGCCTCTCGGGCCATCGAGCCGTAGCCAGGGCGCTTCGTGAACTGGGTGGCGGCTGGGGCCTCGTGGGCAGGGTCATCGCCGTCCCGCCCCTCGTCTGGCTGGGTGGCCCCGTCTACCGGTGGGTCGCCGCCAACCGCAGCCGCTTCGGCTGAGCGGTCAGGGCAGGTCGAGTTCGGCAGCCAGGGCCTCGAGCCGGGCGACCGCCCGATCGGCCGCTTCGGGGTCGGGTCCTCCCGACATCGCCCGGAAGTCCTGGACGACGATGATCCGGTCCACGCCGAGGTCCTCGTAGCGACAGCACAGGTCCCGATCGACCGGTGCGGCCGGCGACACGCTGATCTGGAGGTCGCCCAGACCGGCCGGACGGTCATGGGTCTCGGCGGCCTCGGCGAGGGCGGCCAGCGCCTTCGACACGAAGTCGGGCGTGACGGCGAACCCGTACCAGCCGTTGCCCTTCGTGACGGCACGCCGCCAGGTGGCTGTCGATCCGCCGCCGACGTGGACGGGCGGCCCGCCGGGCTGGACGGGGCGGGGATGGGCCTCGGCACCGTGCCAGGACGTGAAGCGGCCCTCGAACTCGAGGTCGCCCCGCCAGAGCGCCCGCATGGCGTCGAGGTGGTCGTCGGTGCGGGCACCCCGCTCGCCGAAGGGCACCGAGACGGCCTCGAACTCGACGGGCACGTAGCCGACGCCGATCCCGAACTCGAGGCGACCACCAGAGAGCACGTCCAGCGATGCGAGTTCCTTGGCGAGGACCACCGGCGTGCGCTGGGGGAGGATCACGATGCCGGTTCCCAGGCGCAGGGTCGTGGTGTGGGCAGCGAGGAAGGACAGCGACGCGATCTGGTCGACGAAGTGGGTGTCGGGCGTGACCGGCGAAGGTGGTGTGCGGGGGCTGGCGGTGACGAGGTGCTCGCCCGTCCAGACCGACTCGTAGCCGGCTTCTTCGGCGGCGACCGCCACCTGAGCCATCGAATCGGGGTCGGCGAGGCCGCCCATGTTGATCCCGAACAGCCCGAGCTTCACCGGGGAGTCCTTCCGGTCGCCGTGTCGAAGGCTGCGACCACGGTGGCGAGGTACTCGGTGGCCGCATCCCGGTCGCCGGGTACCCGAACACCGATCCGGCAGTCGGTGACGCCGGCATCGAGCAGCACCGGTGCCCCGGCCATGGTGGCCGCCAGGTCGATGCCGTCGTCGCTCCGGACGACCGGGATCGAGCCGGTGACCTGCAGGCCGGCCGGGTCGTGTCCGAGGCCGTCGAGGAGTTCGTGCATCCGGGCGATGCCCGTGGCCGGGTCGGCCATGGCCGGACCCCACGGGATCCAGCCGCTTCCGAACGATGCAATCCGACGGGCCACCCGGGCGTTGACCGTGCCACTCACCCAGATGGGCACGCCGCCCGGCTGGAGCGGTTTGGGCATGGCATGGATGCCGGAGAAGGAAAGTTCGTCCGACGAGTAGTCGGCGCGCTCATCGCGCCAGAGGGCCTGGCAGACCTCGAGGGTGTGGTCGAGCAGGCGTCCCCGTCCGGCGAAGTCGAGTCCGGCTGCCCCGTACTCCTCCTCCTGCCAGCCGACACCGACGCCGAGGTCGAGCCGGCCACCGGAGAGGACGTCGAGGGTGGCCGCCGCCTTGGCGAGCACGGCGGGCCGTCGCAGCGCCGCCTGGAGGATCGATGTGCCGAGTCGGATCCGCCGGGTGCGCGCCGCGAGGTAGGTGAGCACGGTGAGGGGCTCCAGCCAGTGCCCGTCCGGTCCGGTGGGCTGGCGGCCGCCCTCGGTGCCCCCGAGGGTCGGGTCGGCGTAGGCGTCGAGGTTCTCGCCGAACGCCACGTGGTCCGAGACGACGAGTCGGTCGATGCCGGCCGTGTCGGCGGCGACGGCCCGATCGACCATGGCGTTCCAGTTGCCGGGGTCCTCGGCGGCGAACGTGACCACCTGGATCGAGAGCTCCGGTCGGATTTCCGTCATCGCCGGAACCTCCGCAACGCCCCGCGGCGGCGTCGGCGCAGGGATTCGGCGCGCTCGTCCGGGGTGAGCCGGGCGGTGTCCGCCGGGAGGTGGTCGGCGACGTCGTCGAACGGCACGAGCCGCAGGGACGGCACGGGGGCTGACGCCGACTGGTTCCACCGGTAGGTGATGCAACCCTGCGAGGCGCCGGTGGTGTCGAGCCAGTTGGCGATGCCGGGCTCCCGGTGGGAGATCACGGCCCGGAACACCCCGTCGTCGATGACCGCCTGCTGGCCGTTGAGGCTGGACTGCCGGTTCACCCAGTCGAGCGACTGGTACCAGACATCGCCCAACTGCACGCCCCAGTAGGAGCACTCGGGGACCTCGACCTCGTAGAGCAGTGCCTCGTCCTCGGCGACCCGCCACCAGCACTGTCCGTAGGACTGGTCGGGGCTGCCGCCCTTGGACATCGTGCTCTCCGGGGTCGATGAGACGTGTCCGAAGGTGTTGACCTCACCCCGGTCGAGGTGCCGGCGTCCGAAGCCGGTCCAGAACGCCGGGACGGCGACGCTCAGGCGCAGCAGTTGGCGCAGGCCGCTGGACAGCCCGTCCGGATCGAGCCGGCTCACCGCCGGGCCGGGGTCGATGCATTCGAGGTGCAGGTCGGCGGGAACCTCGGCCTCCCAGTCGCCGAAGAACTGGCGCACCATCAGGTTCGAGCGATGGGCGGGGAGCTGGAACCAGGTGTCGTCGTCGCTGCCCGGTGGAGGAGGGTCCGGCGAGAACACGACGCTGAACCCGCCGTCGGCAGCGGCACCCAGTTGGTCGCCGTTGAGGTTCAGGAGCTGTTCGATCGGCCCGCCGTCGAAGTCGAAGCTCATCATGGTGAACCCGAGGTAGCGGACGGATCCGACGTTGCCGGAAAGGCGGTACGTGTGCGAGAGGTCCACGCGGGCTGCCTGGTAGAGGCCGTCCGGGTTGTCCTGGCCGAACTTCATCGGGTGCACCCAGGCGAGTTCGGGGTGCTCGTGGTCGCCACCCTCGATGGTGGTGCTCACGCCTCTGGCGAGGGAGCGCAGCAGATGCCGGAGTCCCTCGGTCCGGTCCGTGGCATCCCATGGCTGATCGGGGTCGAGGACGTGGTCGGCACCGGCCTTGAGGTCGTCGCAGAAGCCGTCCCAGAGTCGGCGGAGGTCGGCGGTCGTGGGGTCGGGCACAGGCTCACTGTTACAGCCGATCGGCGTCATTGCCTATTCGCCGGAGTAGGTGCCGAAGCTCCAGACGTTGTCCTCGGGGTCGAGGCACGAGAACCCCCGGGATCCGTACTCCTCGTCGCGCAGCCCCCGGACCACGCGCGCTCCTGCCGCCACGGCCCGGTCGTGGAGTGCGTCGGGCTGGTCGGTCACCACGTAGATGCTGACCGGTCCGGACGGGAGGGCGAGGTGGTCGGCGTCGCCGCTCCTGGCGTCGCCCAGCATCACGCCACCGCCCAGCGGCCAGAGCAGCTGTGCGTGGATGACTCCGGAACCTTCCCCGTCGGGAACGACCAGAGAGGCTTCGAAGCCGAAGGCGCTTTCGAGGAAGCCGATGAGCGCACGCGAGTCGGCGCAGCGCAACGTGGGCCAGATGGCGGGTATGCCCATACGACGACGGTAGCCGAGGCACTCCTCCCGGGAGTCGAGGGGGGAGCGGAGTAGGGTCGCCCTCCGTGCCGGGGCCATCGAGTCGCATCCTGTCCAGCGACCGACGCCATGACGTCGGCATCGCACTCGTCAGCCTCGCCGGACTGCTCGTCGAGATCGCCTACACCCGGGTGGTCTCGTTCAAGCTCTTCTACTATTTCACCTACCTCGTCATCGGGCTGGCCCTGCTGGGGCTGGGCGCCGGTGGGGTGCTGTTGGCTGTGTCCCGCCGGCTGCGGGAGGCACCCCTCGAGCGCGTGTTGGCCCGGTCGGCCCTGGCGGGCTCGGTCGCCACGGGACTCGGCTACCTGGTCGTGGCCCGGATGCCGCTCGACACGGTGGCTCTCTGGGAGTACACGTCGAAGGCGGCGCTGCTCAACGCCGGTCGACTGGGGTTGCTGTGCCTCGCCCTCTTCCTGCCGTTCGCTGCGATCGGGGTCTTCGTCTCGTCGCTGCTGAGCCGACGCCAGGAGCGGGTGGGCCGGTTGTACGCGGCCGATCTGCTTGGCGCCGGACTGGCCTGTGCCCTCGCCGTGCCGCTCCACGCCATGATCGGGCCGCCGGCCGTGGTGTCTCTGGCCGCTGCACTCCTCGCGATGGTTGCAGGGCTGCTGGCCGATTCCGATGCGGTGATCCGAAGGGTCGCCGGTGCGGTGGGCGTCGTGGCCCTGCTGCTCCCCACCCTGGGAGCGCTGCCGTCGATCACGACGGAGAGCAGCAAGCACATCGGCGGGGTCGATCTCGAGCACACGGAGTGGGGGCCGGTCTTCCGGGTCGATGTCGGGACCGAGGTCTTCGGGCGCCACATCCTGTACCACGACGGCCTTGTGGGTTCGAACATCATCGGCTTCGACGGGGACATCGCCGCCCTGGCGGACTTCGAGGGCGATGTCCGCTCGCTGCCGTTCAGCGTGCTCGGCGACCCCCCGGACCGGGAGTTGATCATCGGGTCGGCAGGCGGCCACGAGATCCTGGCTTCGCTCTCCTTCGGGGCGACGGGCATCGACGCCGTCGAGTTGAACCCGGTGACGACCGGACTGCTCGAGGGCCGCTACCGGGAGTACTCGGGCAACATCGCCGACGATCCAGAGGTGCGCCTCGTCACCGCCGACGGGCGCACGCACCTGGCACGCAGTGATGACCGGTTCGACCTCATCTGGTTCGTGGCCCCCGACAGCTACGCAGCGACCAACGCCGCTTCGTCGGGGGCGTTCGTGTTGTCGGAGAGCTACCTCTACACGGTCGAGATGCTGGTCGAGTCGCTCGAGCATCTCAGCGACCGGGGCGTGATCGTCGCCCAGTTCGGCGAGTTCGACTTCGACGCCAAGCCCAACCGGACACGCCGCTACATCAACACCGCACGTGCGGCACTTGGGGAGGTCGGGGTGACGGATCCCGGGTTCCACCTGATGGTTGCCAGGACGGCGGACGCACACGTCGAGCTGGCGACGATCGTCGTCAAGCGGACGCCGTTCACCGCTGGTGAAATCGATCGGTTCTCGCAGAAGGTGCGGTCCCTCGAAGGCGGCACGGTGGAATACGTGCCCGGTGCTGTGGTCGGCACGTGCGTGGCGGCGACCGCTGCGGGGTCGTCAGACGCCCGGTACTCAGCGTGTCCTGGCTCCTACATGGTGGATGCCGTGCATGACGACGCACCGTTCTTCTGGCACTTCTCGCCGTTCGCCGTCGTCGCTGCCGACATCCTCGCCGACGTCGATGCCCTCGTCGATCCCGAGGATTCGATCGGCGAGCGCCTGCTGCTGTTCCTGCTCGGGATCGCAGTCGTGTTCGCAGCGGTGTTCCTGCTGCTGCCGTTCATGGTGGTCAGGCGAACCTGGCAGGCGCTGCCGCGCAAGCTCGCCTCGGGCGTCTACTTCGGATCCCTTGGTATGGGATTCATGCTGTTCGAGATCGCCCTGATCCAGCGGCTGACCCTGCTGCTCGGGTATCCGACCTATTCGCTGACCGTCACCCTGGCGGCGCTGCTTGTGTCCACGGCCGTCGGCGCCTCGCTGAGCGGTCGTCTCGCCGGTCGGCGCCGGTTCCGGCTCGAGGCAGGGGTGGCGCTGGCGCTTCTGACGGCGGTCTACCTGATCGGGATCGGCCCGCTGACCGAGGCGCTGTTGCCCAGCCCGCTGGCCGTGCGCGTCGCTGCGACGCTGGTGCTGCTCGCACCTCTGGGGGTCCTGCTCGGCCTGTTCATGCCCCTGGGACTGCGGGTCGTGGCCGGTCTGGGCGCGGAGGGTCCCACCTACGTGGCGTGGGCGTGGGCGGTCAACGGTTTCTGCTCGGTGATCGGGTCGGTGCTGACCACGATCCTCTCGATGACGTTCGGGTTCCGGGCCGTGCTGGTGCTCGGCCTGTTGGCGTACGTCGTGGCGCTGACTGCGCTCCGCAGGTTGTCGGCGCCTACCGGCGCCGTGGTTCCCGGCTGAGCCGGGAGGGTTCGCTCAGATCTTGCGGACGTTGAGGGCTTCGGGGCCCTTACGACCTGCGCCGACCTCGAACTCGACGGCCTGACCCTCGTCGAGGCTGCGGAAGCCGCTGCCCTCGATGTTGGAGTAGTGGACGAACACATCGTCGTCGCCGTCACGGGAGATGAACCCGTAACCCTTTTCGTTGTTGAAGAACTTCACGGTGCCGGTGGGCATTGCAGGACTGCTTTCTTGGAATCTGTGTACCGACCGGTTGACCGGAACCCGGAGAGGCTAACCGGGTGGGCGCGCGCTGCAACCCTCATGGCACTCATGGTCAGTGGCGCCGCAGCACGCACCATGAGCCCTCGCCGGCCCGCGAGGCCATGCCCGACCAGCTGCCGGTCCCCGCAGCGGTGAGCGAATCGATCACCTCGTCGGCCGTGAGGTGGATCGGGGTGTCCTCGGCCCGGCTGTTGACCCACACGAGGGCGCCCGAGGGGGCGAGGCAGCGGGCGACCTCCGCAGGGAACAGGAACATGTTCATCAGGACCAGTGCGTCGGCGACCCCGGTCGGCAACGGCAGGTGGGCGGCGTCGGCGTTGACCTGCGGAGTTTCGGCGATGCCGTGTCGGAGCATCTCGAACGAGAGATCGACCGACACGACGCGACCGAAGCGCTCCTGGAGGTGCCGCGAGACGAGGCCGGTACCGGACCCGAGCTCGATGACCGTCTCTCCGGTGACCGCACCACGGTCGAGGGCGTCGAGCAGCGGGAGTGCCCGTCCCGGTCCATCACGGGTAGCGGTCCACTCGGGCGCCAGGCCGTCGAAGATCCCCTGGACGAGCGCCGATCGGTCGCCGTCCCAGATTCCCTCGAAGGCGATCGCGCGCGTGACCGCCCGCATCGGATGGTCCGACCCGGAATAGCGGTCCGAGGTCGTCACCGGATGAATCGGATCCAGGTGCTCGATTCCCACCCCGGGGACCGTAGCCGTGGGGACGGGCGTGCCAGACTCGCGAAATGTCGTTCTGGATGGGTCGCCGTCGCCGCGAGCAGCGAACCGTGTTCGTCCTCTCCGGGGGAGCCGTCCGTGGCGCCGCCCAGGTGGGGATGCTGCGCGAGGTCCTGACGGCCGGCATCGTCCCCGACGCCGTCGTCGCCGTGTCGGCAGGTGCGCTCAATGGCCTGCCCATCGCCAACGATCCGTCGCTGGCCCAGGTCGAGGTGCTCGAGGAGCTCTGGAGGGGTGTGGCCGACAACCCGCCGATCCGTGGCGGGACCCTGCGCACCATCGTGTCGATACTCCGCAGCCGACCCGGCTTCGACACCGGCGAGCGGCTTCGGGAGTTGATCGAGGACAATGTGCCGGTCGCCGACCTGGGGGACACGTTGCTTCCGATCCATGTGGGGACGACAGCCGCATCCACGGGTCGACTCTGCTGGTGGACTGACGGTCCGGCCGTGGACATCCTGTGTGCCTCCGCAGCCATCCCGGGGGTCTTTCCTGCGGTGCCGCTCACCGATGGCGACCTTCACCTCGACGGCGGTGTGCTCTCCAACCTGCCGTTGCGCCATGCGGTCACGCTGTCGCCGACCCGCATGGTGGTGTTCGACGTGGCGGCTGACTTCCTCCCGCCGGAGAAGCAGACGGCACTCACGCTGATGCTGACGGGGTTTCGTGCCGCCACGGCCGAGCTCACCCGGCAGGAGTGGATCGACGTTCCCGCTGACATCGAGGTGATGCACATCAAGCTCGTCGATCCGGGCGGCGGGCTCGATCTCGACTTCGGCGACACCGAGTCACTCCTCGGGGACGGGGCCGCTGCGGCCAGGGCGGCGATCGCCGCCAGCGGTTGGCTCAGCCCCGACTGACGGCGTCGGCGGGCAGCCAGCCTGCGGTCACCAACTCGTCGGCCACCAGCAGCGCGTAGCGCCAGGCGCCGAGGGGCTCGAGGTGCCCGCCGGGTGGTGGTGACCGGAGCAGTCCACGACCGTCGATGCATCCGGGTTCGTGGGTGGCGCAGGCCGAATCCTGGATGAAGTGGCCGTCGGGGGAGAGGACCGGCCAGGTGGAGGCGTACCGGACTAAGCCATCGGGGAAGGCTTCCGGCAGCGCTGCGAAGACGTCGTGGGTCCCGGCCGCAAGGTCGGTGCGGGAGACGGGTTGGGAGAGGAACAGGACCCGGGTGTCGGTCCGAGCCGCCAGTTCGATCACGTACCCGGAATCGACCCGGTACTTTTCGAGGTAGTCGGCGCCCTCGTGGTCGACCATGCAGTCGGTGAAGGCGTTGCCGCCGTGGTCGACGACGAACACGTGCGGGCGCCAGTCGGCGAGGTGTTCGAGGCCGAGGTCGTCGCCCTGTCGCTCGAACCAGTCGCACAGGGCGGTGCCGCCGTAGGCACGTTCGACGACCTCGGCAGCGTCGCCGAGCATGTCGATCAGGTGGGGGATCCACTGCATGGTGAGCGAGTCGCCGGTGATGACGATGCGGACCCGTTCGCCGGCTGCAAAGGCGATGGGGGTGGCCGGAAGCATGGTCGTGGTGGTCGGTGGGAACGTGGTGGTGGTCGATGGCAGCGTGGTGGTGGTCGGCGGGAGCGTGGTGGCCGTGTTTGTCGTCGAAGTGGTCGGCGCCAAGGTGGAGGTCGTGACCGGAACCGTGCTGACCGGGACCGTGGTGACCGGGACCGTCGTCGCAGGAAGGGTGGTCGCTACTTTCGAGGATGCGCCCGAGAGTGCCGTGCCCGGTGAGTCCGGTGTGCTGCTGGAGCCACACGCCGTCAGGAGGACGGCAAGGAGTAGGACCGAGCGCGTGATCAGCAGCGTGAGCGTCGTCCGCGCCGTACCCGCTGGCGGGTCGGAGTGGAAGTGCTCGCTTGACCGGGTGCCTCGACGTCGGGCACCGGGATTTCTCCGGACAGCACCTTGGCGATCATCGCGATGTGCTCGGGCCCGCTGCCACAGCAGGCGCCGATGAGCGAAACGCCGACATCGCGGACCCGTACGGCGTGAGCGGCCAGGACCTCTGGCGTGCCGTCGTAGTGGAGTTCGGCGCCGTGCCAGACGGGGATGCCGGCGTTGGCCTTCGAGACCACGGGAATGTCGCCGCAGGACCTCCGGATGAGGGCGACCGCCGCCTCGGTGTCGGGCAGGGTGGATCCACAGTTGGCGCCGGCGGCGTCGAGGCCCAATGAGGCGATCATCTCGCCCTGCTCAGTGCCGCTGACGCCCATCATGGTGCGCCCGGCGGTGTCGTAGCTCATGGTGGCGACGATGGGCAGGTCGCTCGCCTTGCGTGCGCCACGCACGCCGGCCTCGAGGACGTTGAGGGCGCTGAGGGTCTCGAGCCAGAGGATGTCGGCGCCGCCCTCGGCGAGCCCTTCGGCCTGTGCGGCGAAGCCGTCCTCGACCTCTTGCGGCGTGAGTCGGCCGAGCGGCACCACCAGTTCGCCGGTCGGCCCCATCGAGCCGGCGACGAGTACCCGCCGGTCGGCCTCGTCGGCAGCGACCCTGGCATTGCGTGCGGCTGCGGCGTTGACCTCGCGGACCCGGTCGTCGAGCCCGTGGAGCTTCAGGCGGAAGGAGGTTCCGCCGAACGAGTTGGTGAGGATGATGTCGGACCCGGCGGCCACGTAGGACCGGTGGATGGCCGTTATGCCGTCGGGGTTGCTGAAGTTCCAACTCTCGGGGGCGTCGCCGGCGACCATGCCGGCGTCGAAGAGTTGCGTGCCCATCGCCCCGTCGAGGACGAGGTAGCCCTTTTCGGCCAGGAGTTCCGCCAGTGCGTTCATGCCTGCAACCTACATCCCTGACGTTTCCGGGTGCCCCCGCGAAACCGTTACCACTTGCGCTCGCAGGTCGAGTGGCGCGAACATGGTGATGACCGGACGACCGGGCGTACGTGCCTGACCGATACTCGGGTGTCGCCGAAGTGGTCCTCCGGTCGGGGGTCCGGTGGATGCCGGGTTCCGGATCGCACCCGCTCCGAGTTGGGGGCGGGTGCCTTCGCGAGGTGCATCGACCGACTGAACTACCGTGCCCCCATGCGTTGGCGGGGGAGTCTGCTGGTTGCCGCACTGGTTGCCAGTGCCTGCGGCGGCCCGTCGACCTCGACGACTCCGCCCGGAGCGACCGTTGTGTCGACGACCCCGCCCGGCACGACTGTCGCCGAGGTTACGGAGCCGACTTCGACCACGGCGGCCGAGACCACCACCACGACAACGTCCACCACGACAACGTCCACCACGACAACGTCCACCACGACAACGTCCACCACGCTGTCCCCGCCTGAGCCCCTCAGTCTCGCCGACGGCATCGTCGTGGTCGACGGGCTGTTGCGTGAACCGCGGGTCAGGCATGACCGGGACACGATTCCCCGCCTCGAACTGATCACGATCGAACCCGAGGACGAGGGTTTCTACGTCACGGTGAGCGGTGCCAGCGGTGCAGTGCCTTATGGAGTCCAGGATGCCTCTCGGGAGGATTTCAAGGTTCTGGTCCACAACCTCGAGTGGGACACCTTCGACTGCGTCGACCGCCAGGAGGACGGCTCGTTCACCGCCCGTGTCGAGGCACCACCGGGATCAACGCTCTACGTCATGCCCAGGAACTGGGGCAACTGCCTTACCGGAGAAGCTGGCGTGGCATCAGTGCTCAGCCTTCCCCGGAGCGCCTCGGTCGAAGCAGGTTCTTTTGCCACCCATGGCTTGATCGGCGGTGGCCGCGTCGTTCGCTGGTCGGCGCATGGCTCCATCGACGGGTCGAACGTCGAATTGCGTTTTGAGCTTCCCGACGGGCCGCCAGACGAATGCATCTTCCCCGGTGTCCGCTTGTACCGACTCTTCGATGGTGCCGGCGAGTACGTGACCCAGGTCAACCTGAACGTGCACGGACCGGTACTCACGCCGACAGGGCTTCCGATCGAGTCCATTGGGGGCATCGACGGGTACTACGAGGAGATCGAGTTCGACGATGTGCCCCGCTGTCTCGACGGCGTTGTTGATCTGACCTTCTCGGTGGACCAAGACAACCTTGAAGCGGGCTGGTACCTTCCGCGCCTTGTTTTCGGCGAGTGGTGGGGTGATACGACTGAGGGCTTTGGTATCGGCTGTCCGAGGGCGGAGCAGGAGGTCATTCCCATCGAGTGCGACACGGGCAATGGATTCCTGCCGATGTTGGACATCGGGGGAGCGGAGACGCCCCGCATCCCGGCGACCCTTCTCAATCAGGCAGCCAGTTGGGGTGCTGCCGGCATCCTCGGTGTAGTGGCGAAGGAGGACGAGGGCCGGTTTGCCCTGGGCAGCAGGCGAGCGGCACAGGCGCCGTTCATCGCCTCGCCCCACGACCCGCTCTCGGGTCGGTCCCTCCACTACACGATTGAGCCCTACCTGCCGACCGTGGGCTACACGGGCTTTGCCGACCTGCTACCTGATCTCTTGTTCAGCCTCGATTCGACTGATCCGGGTTGGGTGACAGTCGAGATGACGACACCCGACGGCGTGACCAGAGTGCTAGCCGACGAGGCTCCGGTGCAGATGTTCATTTCAAATGGAGATGGCAACGGGTACCCGGCCAATACATCCTTCGCGGGACCATCTCATACAGTCGGCTTGACGGCGTTTGGCGACGACCTGGACGTGATCTTCGACCAGTACGGCCGCTACACGGTGCACGTTGAAGGGGCGCTGCTGTCTTCACGCGGTGACGAGTTCATCGTCGAGGGTACCTACGACATCTGGGTCGCCGAGCCACTCGACCTCTCGCTCGGCGTATTCGAGGGAACACCGCTCGAAGTGGGCGACGCGTTCAACCCGGTGGTCATCGTCGAGCCTGGCGTTCCCGCGGAGATCACAATCGACATCACGCACTATGTGGACGGTGACGTGGAGCAGCGCCAGGTCCACTCCGTATCGGGGACGGCGAACGAGTACGGCTACTTCGCGTCGTCCGAGGTCTGGCAGCCGACCGAACACGGCGAGTACCGGGTGGACGTGATGGCGTCGTATGTCGACCCCATCGACGGCACGCTCTGGATGGGCGCACGTTCGTCGGCATCCATCGTGGCGACCCCCGACACGCCCGTGATCGCCCACGGCGAGCGGAACAAGGACTTCCTGGACCTCGACGCCGGTCAGGTCCCGCGCATCTGGTACTTCTTCCGGTCCATCGACCCGGAGTGTCCGCCGATGAACGGAGACTGTGAGGGTGGCGGCGTGTATCCGTTCTTCACCGGTGACGTCATGTGGCTCACCGACGGCAGACCACTGGGCCCGACAATCACGGTGGACGTGCCTGCCGATGTCCTCGAACGCGTCGCACCGGATCTGGTCCCCCACGAAAAGTGCACCGGCAGCGGTTGCACCGCCTTCAACGACGAGCGGGTGCTGGTGCCGCACCGGGAAGAGGGCCGGGGTGCCCATTATCGGCCCGACGACGTGACCTCCTGGGCCTACTGGTACTCGAGCAGCATCCGGGCCGACGTGTCGGTCTTTCACGCCGTCACGGCCTGGAAGTCACAGCACAACGGTTGGTACGGAACCGACTCCTACAACTGCCAGATCGGTCTGCCGTGCTATGGAGCGTTGATGGGCATTGCCATCGAACGGGAGGACGGGAATTCGGTCCATGACGAATTCAGCGGAGATGAGGAAGGCGACCTCAAGTTGACTTTTGGCGGTGCGGTCCTGCGTACAGAAGAAGAGCAGCACTTCGCCCCCTACGCGTCGTTCGCCGTGCTGACCCGGGGAGGCAATTTCGAGGACGGTGTGCTGGTCTCGGGCGACGAGAAGGGCGACCGGGTCTGCCCGCCCTACCAGGGGGCCGCCGGCGGGCTCGGCACGTGTGGTCCGATCCTGACCCATCGCGGCCGCGAGGTCGACCTGTTCATCACCCCGACGGGGACCCGGCCCGGCAGTGTGCTCGAGCCCGGTGACCTGTTCACGTTCAGCGGGCAGGCGTGGCCGACACTCGACGTCGCCGTGGAGGTTGTGGTCACGATGCCGAGCGGTGTCGTGCACGAGTTCGCCGACCGCGCCAATGTGGTCGGGTACGTCGGTCCCTCCGGCATGTCGTTCGTGGTCGATGAACCGGGCGTCTATGAGGTGCACGTCAGCGCCACCCAGGACCTGCCGGTCCCCTCGACGGGTCTGGCGCCCGACCCGGTGTTCGTCGCCGACGGGCGCACGACCATGGACGTCTACGGCTACGAGCACCCGCTGTCGGCAGTGCTCGGAACCCAGGACTCGGCGTACCGGTTCTTCGTCGTCGAGGGCCGGGCCGAAGAGGTCATCGAGGCCGATGTCGATTCGGACCTCCTGCCGAGCGTCTTCTCGCCGACCCTGTCCGTCGGGCAGATCTCGTTCTCCTATCCGCTACCCGACGGCGTGACCGGTGCACACGTGAGCCTCACTGCACCAGGGCTGGTGCTGATCGACGAGGTGGTGGCGGCGGTCGACGGGTCCATCGACGTGTCGATCATCCAGCAGGAGCTCGACGAGGCCGGGTTCACGCAGATCATCCTCGGGGCCGACACGCTGCAGCTGTCGATCGCCTACGAGACCGCCGACGGGTGGGAGGCGCAGATCCTCAACCAGCGCGGCTTCTCGCCGCTCGGGGGACGGGTGGCTTCGCGAGGTGCTTTGAGCGACTGAACTACCGTGCCGCCATGCGTTGGTGGAGTGGTCTGCTGGTCTTGGCCCTGGTTGCCGGCGCCTGCGGAGGCGGCGCGGCCGACACGACCACCTCGATCGGGGTGACCACGACCGGGCCTGCAACCAGTACGACCACTCGGCCAACGACGACCACGGTCGCCGCGACGACAACCGAACCCGAGCCTGCGCCGGGAGAACGGCCGAGCCTGGCCAGTGGCATCACCGCGTTCCACAGCCTGGCCCTCAGTCCGACCCAACAGATCAACGATCGGGACGCGGTGCCTCAGGTTGATCGCATCATCGTCTCAACACCGGATGGGGCCGACATGGTCACCGTGTCGGGCCAGGCAGGTGCTGTGCCGTTCGGGCAGCCCGACCGGCCGTGGGATTCGGTCAACGTGATCGCCGTCGAATGGGGCACGCAGGACTGTGTGGATCGGCGATCCGACGGTTCCTTCGAGGCCCGTCTGGAGGCCCCGTCCGACTCGACCCTCTATGTGTTGCCGATCGAGGGTGGGCACTGCATCGGCCAAGGAATCCAGACCGGACCGGCAGCGATACTGTCGGTCCCGGGCGAGGTCGGGATCCCGGCCGGGCCGGGGGGATTCCACGCCCTTGGTAGAGCTGGTTCGGCGTTGAAGTGGTCTGCTACGGGTTCGCTGCAAGGATCGGGGGGCATCGAATTTCTGGTCCACAAAGCTCCGGGCGACGAGTGCCTGGTGCCGAGGATCCACCTCTACCGGCTCTTCGACGCCGAAGGCGGCTACGTGACCCAGGTGAACGTGAACGTCCACGGGCCGGTCCTCACCCCGACCGGTCTGCCCATCGAGTCCAGCGAAGGTGCCAGCGGGTTCTATGAGGTAGTCGAGTTCGTCGATGCCCCCGACTGCCTGCGGTCGGATCAGGTGTTGACGCCCGACGTCCTTCCCGAATCGTTGGAGACGGGTTGGTACCTGCCTCGAATCATGTTCGGCCTGAGGCACCCCGACGGCCCGGTCGACTTCGGTCAGTGGACCAACGCTCCACCGGGCGGCGGCTTGGACTTCGAGGGCAACACCGGCTTCGGCTACCTGCCCATGTTCAGCGTCGGTACCTCCGCCACGCCCCGACTTCCGGCGACCCTGCTCAACGAGGCGCCCAGTTGGGGGGCTGCCGGTATCCGGGGCGTGGTCGCCGACGAGGACACCGGCCGGTTCGCCCTGGGCAGTCGGCGGTCGTTTGCCGGTCCGTTCATCGCATCGCCGTCCGATCCGCTTTCCGGGCAGTCGGTCCACTACACGCTCGAGCCGTACCTCCCGACCGTGGGCTACACGGGGTTTGCCGCTCCGATGCCAGAGCCGCTGTTCCGGCTCGATGCCGACGATCCGGGAAGGCTCAGCATCTCGCTGACCACCCCGGACGGGAATACGCAGGACCTTGCACAGGACGCCGATGTGGAGATGTTCATCGCAGCGGCTTGGTTCGCCGGGTACCCGGTCGAGTTGCCGTTCTCCGGCCCGTCCCATACGGTCGGGCTGACCACCAGTCTCGACGCCCTCGACATGGAGTTCGACCAGTTCGGTCTCCACAAAGTCCGACTCGACGGCACGCTGCGGTCCTCACGCGGCGACCAGTTCGTCATCGAGGGCTCCTATGACATCTGGGTCGCCGAGCCGCTGGACCTCTCGCTCGGCGTGTTCGAGGGTACGCCGCTCGAGGTCGGGGATGCGTGGAACCCGACCGTCATCGTGGAGCCGGGCGTCCCGGCCGAGATCACGATCGAGATCTCCCACTACCCGGACGGCGACCCCGATCGACTCGAGACCCATACGGTCAGCGGCACCGCGAACCGGTTCGGCTACTTCGCCTCCGATCAGGCGTGGCGGCCAACTGAACATGGCGAATACCGGGTCGACGTCACGGCCTCCTATCTCGACCCGATCGACGGTGCCCTGTGGATGGGAAGCCGTTCCTCGGCATCCATCGTGGCCACCCCCGACACACCCCTGATCGCGCACGGAGAGCGAAACGCGCCTCCGGGACATCTGTCGGGGGATCAGGTTCTGCGAACCTGGTTCTTCAATCGGTCACTCGACACCGCAACGACATGCGACCAGGAAGTGTGTGGTGAACCTCCAGGTGAAGGGGGCATCACCTACCCCTTCTTCAGTGGCGATGTCGCCTGGCTTGTCGATCAGTTCGCCATCAGCCCAATTATCACCATCGATGGGCCTCTGAACCTTTTTGAGACGTTGGCGCCGCAACTGTATCCCCAGACCTACTGCACCCTGGATGGATGTGTGGAGTCCCCCGACACGCGCATGCTTCACGCTGGAATCCAGACCGGGCAGGGGACCCATCAGCGGCCGGATGACGTGACCTCCTGGGCCTACTGGTACTCGACCAGCGTCCGTTCCGACATCAGCGTCTTCTCGGCCGTCGCCGAGGACGGGGGTGGCGAGCACATCCACTGGTACGGCCACGACAGCTACAGCTGCCAGATCGGACTTGTCTGTCGCGACTTCTACTTCACGCCGCCACAGGGTGGACGCGGTGGCGGCGACGCGAAGGGCGACGAGGAGGGCGACGTGAAGCTGTTGTTCGGTGGCGCTGTCCTGAAGACGGTCGATGAGCAGCACTTCGTCCCCTATGCGTCGATGGCAGTCATCATCGAGGAGGCCACTCGAACCGAATCGGGCGGATTCGTCCTCGGTGACGAGAAGGGAGGGCGGATCTGTCCGCCCTATCAGGGAGCCGCCGGGGGTCTGGGCACGTGTGGTCCGCTGCTCACCCACTACGGGCGCGACGTCGACCTTTTCATCACCCCGACCGGTACCCGGCCCGGCAACGTCCTCGAGCCGGGCGACCTGTTCACCTTCAGCGGGCAGGCGTGGCCGACCCTCGACGTGGCCGTCGAAGTCACGGTCACCGGTCCCGGCGGGGACGTTCGCCAGTTCGCCAACCGGGCCAATGCCGTGGGCTACGTCGATGCCGAGGGCATGTCGTTCGTCGTCGAACAGTCCGGCGTCTACGAGGTACACGTCTCGGCCATCCAGGACCGGCCCGTTCCCTCGACCGGCCTGGCCCCGGATCCATCGTTGGTGGCCGACGGGCGCACGACCATGGACGTCTACGGCTACGAGTATCCGCTGTCCGCCGTTCTGGGATCGCTCGACTCGACCTATCGCTTCTACGTCGTCGAGGAACTCGGAAGTTCGCCGATCGGTTCCCGCACTTCGGTCCTCTACGGGGAATCCGGCGCATTCTCGATCTACGGCTGGCCCGGGAGCTACGTCGAGAAGATCACCTTCGACTACGCGCTGCCTGCCGGGGTGACCGGCGGCCACTACAGCCTCACCGCCCCGGGCCTGCTCATCGAAGAGGGGGCGCTCCCGGCCTCCGGAACGCTCATCGTCGAGGTGGACCAGGGTGACCTCTACGACGCCGGGTTTACGCAGATCATCCTCGGTGCGGACACGCTGCAGCTGTCGATCGCCTACGAGACCGCCGACGGTTGGGAGGCCCAGATCCTGAACCAGCGGGGCTTCTCGCCCCTCGGCGGCCGGGTCGCCGAAGGCGGCGGATGAACCGCCTGTTCCGGCTGCTCGGAGGAGTGGCCCTGTTCCTGCTCGCGGGTTGCGGGTCCGAAGACTCGGAGATCATGGGAGCCCGGTGGAGTTCGACCATCGTGCTGTCGCCGGACGGGGCGATCCTCTACGTGGCCAATCCCGACTCCGGGTCGGTGTCCGCCGTCGATGTCGGTGCCGGCGTGCTCCGCTGGGAGGCGACGGTCGGTCAGGGACCGACGACGCTGTCGCTGGACCCGGCGGGGGAGCGGGTGTACGTGGCGGTGACCGGGTCGGGCTCGGTCGTCGCCCTCGATGCGGCCAGCGGAGCCCGACTGACCGAGGTGGCGACCGACTGGCGTCCGACCGGGGTCGTGGTGTCGCCGGACGGCAGGCGGCTCTTCGTTGCCTCTTCAGGCGATGGTCTCGTCACGTCCTACGGGCTTCCCGACCTGGCGTTCCACGGCGCGGTCGAGGTCGGTCCCGATCCCCACGGCCTGGCGGTGACCGCCGACGGGGCGACCCTGTACGTGACCCACCTGCGCTCCGGGGACCTCACCGTGATCGACGTCGCCGGAGGGACCGTCGAGGCGGTGGTCGGCACCGGCCAGGAGAACAACGCCTCCCGCCAGGTCGTGCTGCACCCCGACGGGGACCGCGCCTATCTGCCGCTGAGCCGTTCACGGGTGGAGAGCGGCCGCCCCACGTTCGAGAACACCGTGATGCCGCGGGTCGTGGCGGTCGACCTCGAAGCCAGACGACCGGTGTTCCGGGAACTCCTGGGCCTCGACACGATCGACCGGCCGGTCGGCCTGCCCTCGGCGGCGGCGTTCTCGCCCGACGGTCGCCTCCTCTACGTGGTGAACTCCGCCAGCGACGACCTCTCGGTGGTCGACCTCGAGGCGGGCATCGGTGTCGGGCACCTCGATGTCGGATCGAATCCTCGTGGGATCGTCGTGTCAGTCGACGGCAGCACCGCCTGGGTGCACAACGCCCTCTCCGACGACGTGTCGGTGGTCGACCTGGCCGGCCTGGAGGAGACCGCCCGCATCACCGTGACCGACAACCCCCTGCCGGACGACGTGCTGGCCGGCAAGGTCCTGTTCCACTCCTCGGCTCGCCCCGAGATGGCCAGGGACGGCTGGATCAGCTGCGCCAGCTGCCACCTCGACGGAGGGCACGATGGCCGGACCTGGGTGCTCGCCGACGGTCCGAGGAACACGACCCCGATCCGCGGGCTCGGGTCGACCTTCCCGTTCCACTGGTCGGGGGACCGGGTCGACGTGTTCGACTTCCAGACCACGATCCGGGAGGTCCAGTTCGGCACGGGCCTCTCCGAAGAGGAGAACGCTCTCCTGGCTGCCTTTCTCATCCACGGGGAGGTGCCGTCCAGCCCCTATCCGGTCGACGAGGCGGCGACTCGGGGGGAGCAGGTGTTCGGCGAATCCGGCTGTGCGACCTGCCATGCGGGCGGAGCGTTCACCGACGGTCGGACGCACGATGTCGGGACCGGCGGTGCCCCTGGCGAGCTGCGGGGCCCCGAGTTCGACACCCCGACCCTGCTGGGCCTCTACGACACGGCGCCGTACCTGCACGACGGCAGCGCCCTGACGCTTGCCGCCGTGTTCACCGTGGGGGAGGGGTCCCACGCCATCGCAGAAGGGGTGATCGACGAAGGGGCCATCGACGACCTGGTCGCCTACCTGCGGACCCTGCCACAGGGCTGATCCTGCCGATCAGGCGGTGAAGACGGCCACCGGGTCACCCCAGAGCGAGACATCGGGGGTGATGCCGAGCCCTGGTCCGGGCGGCAGGTCGATCCAGCCACCGTCGATCCGGATGCCGTGCTCGTCGTCGTAGTGGCCGTCCACGTAGGGCTGGGCGATCCAGGTGCCCTCGAAGTTGTCGGGCTCGACGGTGGCTCCGACGTGGAGGCTGGCGGCGGCGGCGATGTCGCCTCCCCAGGTGTCGTCGACCGTATGCGGGCGCCGGTGCGCGGCACACACGTCCCGGACGGCACGCATGGCGCTGATGCCCCCGACGCGGCTGACCTTCATGCCGAACCCGTCGGCGACGCCGGTGCCGATGGCGGTCACGACCGTGGCGAGGTCGGTGGCCGACTCGTCGAGGTAGAGGGGATGGGCGATCCTGCCGACGAGAGCGGCGTTCTCGGCGTACGACTCGCAGGGCTGTTCGAGCACGATCGGCAGGTCCCGACATGCCTGCGACACCTGGATGGCGTCGCGGGTGCGCCAGCGCTTGTTGGCATCGGCGGCAAGGCGCACCCCCGGCCTGAGGGTGCCGGATACCGCCCGTATGGCCTCGATGTCGTCCTCGACGGGCCGGCCGCCGACCTTTATCTGGAGTCGGGGAAAGCCCTCGGCCTGCCGCCGCTCGGCATCCTCGGCGCAATCGGCGGCAGAGGCGATGAGGATCCCGTGGTACGAGGGGACTCGCTCCCGCACGGCTCCTCCCAGCAGGTCGCAGACCCGCATTCCGAGGACCTTGCCGGTTGCGTCCCAGCAGGCGACGTCGATGGCGGCCTTGGCGTACCGGTGGCCCATGAGGTGGGCATCCATCGTGGCGTTGACCCGACCGATATGCGTCGGGTCGAGGCCGAGCAGGTGGGGTGCCAACTCGGTGAGTGCCGCCCGTGCGCCGAGGGCGTGCTGCGGCTGGTAGGTGCTGCCCAGCGGGCAGGTCTCACCGAAGCCGACGGTGCCGTCATCGCAGACCAGCATGACGATGGTCGTGTCGAGGTGCCAGACATCCTGGCCCGCCATCCGGTACGGAGCGTCCCGGACCGGCAGGTCGTGCTGGAAGACGTGGATCTCGACGATCTTCACCGGTGGCCCCTCCGCGCTCGTGCAGCGGGGCGGAACCTAGCCGGGGTTCGCCGTGGCGGGGTCAGGCGGTGCCGCTCTGGAGGTGGGCCCGGCGTGCCTTGCGGTTGGGGCCGCCGTTGCCGCCATGGGAACGCGTCCGCGGCTTGCCGGCGGGGTTGCCCGAGCGGTTCGAGGAGCCGCCACCGTCGTCGCGGGAGCGGTAGGAGGAGCCGTCGCCGCCGCCGTTGCCGGAGCGGTTCGAGGAGCTGCCGCCGCCGTTGCGGGAGCGGTTCGAGGAGCTGCCACTGCGTGAGCGGTAGGAGGAGCCGTCGCCCTCGCCCTCGCGCCTGGTGTCGCCGCTGCCGTTGCGGGAGCGGTTCGAGGAGCTGCCACTGCGTGAGCGGTAGGAGGAGCCGTCGCCCTCGCCGTCGCGCCTGGTG
>Ga0209554_1000388_pt1 | contig 37371 bp, 30 predicted proteins | sample MarorgKNORR_S2LV_5_FD_188221 | JGI IMG/M metagenome (GOLD analysis project Ga0209554, IMG submission 188221) | Marine microbial communities from the Southern Atlantic Ocean, analyzing organic carbon cycling - Bottom_A/KNORR_S2/LV (SPAdes) (version 2) | ecosystem: Environmental > Aquatic > Marine... | reverse complement strand
GGATACCAGACACCCATGGAATTTGAACAACACTATATTAACCGACAAACAACCGCAGCGTAGGCTTAATCAACTGTCCGGAAAACCGGAGTAAGGTCAGTACGGCTCCCTGAACGCATTCGACCACGGCAATGAACATCCGCCCGATCAATCAAGGAAACGTTCGTCCCCGCTCAGCACTTCGGATACCCCTTTCACGAGTAAAACCCGACCGATATTTCGATATAGTGCCGGTGCCGGTGCCGGCTTGAACTTGATGTGACCCGCATGCCTAGATCTTTCAACGTTGTTCAGTATGGCATTGGCCCAATCGGCCAGGCCTGTACGCGGGCCATTCTGGAGAAGAAGCCCCATCTTGAACTGGTTGGTGTCATAGATATCGACCCGGACAAGGTGGGCAAAGATATTTCTGAGGTTCTCAGACTGGACTCACCCACGGGGATTATCGTATCTGCAGATGCTAATGCCGTGCTTGCCTCCACACGCCCCGAGGTCGTGGTGCACACTACGTCCTCGTTTCTGGATCGCATGTACGATCAACTTGTCCTGTGTGCGTCTCATGGAGCTTCTGTCATCTCCTCGACCGAAGAGCTTTCGTTTCCGTTTGATAGGCATCCAGATATCTCAAGGGAACTCGACCGTGCAGCAAAAGAAAACGGTGTTACCATCCTGGGAACAGGTGTAAATCCCGGTTTCGCCATGGATGCACTCGCCCTCATGGCCACCGGTGTGTGTAATGAGGTTCGTTCCATCAAGATTTTTCGTGAGGTTGACGCGGGACTGAGAAGAATGCCGCTCCAGCGCAAAGTGGGCGCTGGCATCTCTACCGAGGAGTTCGCACAGAGAAAGGCCACCGGCCTCTTCGGACATATTGGCCTGATCGAGTCCATTAAGCTGATTTCCACTGGACTGGGTTGGACCGTCGACCGAATCGAGGAAAATCTTGACCCTGTCGTTTCCGATTCACGTATCGAAACACCATTTCTCACGGTCGAGCAAGGTCAGGTCGCCGGTATTCATCATCACGCCTACGCTTATGATGGCGATGAGCTTCTTCTGACCCTTGATCTCAAGATGTTTGTGGGTGCCCAAAATCCACGAGACGAGATTCTGATTGAGGGCGATCCTTCCATGAACCTGGAAGTGAAAGGCGGAATCTTTGGGGATACCGCAACCGTAGCTACGCTTGTCAACGGGATACCCCAAACCTACGATGCGGAACCCGGCTTAAAAACGATCAAGGATGTTCCTCTATTGAGGGCGTTCGGCACTCGATAGTGTGACCAGATAATGGCTGATTCCCAGATATATCGGGTCTTTCATTCCCTGAAGCATCCGAATGGACGAAGCAAGGCCGCTGTTGTCTCGACAGCTCTGGGAAACCCTATTGGCGTTTGCATGCTTCCCGTAATGATCGCAGCGCTCATTGCAATGCTGCAGGGGTCCCCTGTTCTTACGTACCTGTATGTCGGCTTCCCCATTGCATTGTTCGTAAGCTCTGCGTGGGTGTGGCTACGCGTTAGAAGCGTGGTCTGCGAGCTACACATTGGCTACACAAGCGTGGCGTTGCGATCTCTCGTAGACGCCGCTGACCCCCCATCTTCACTGAACTGGCAGCTGATACTGGATAGTTCTCCATCCAGCGACGGACTTCGGCTCACGTTGGGATTGGAAGAGTTCGAGCTCATCGCAGCTGATTGGGAAGAATGGAGCGATCTCACCGCTGCACTCCATGAGGCCCGGACAGAGTCGAGGGATCTGGACAGCGCGGAGTCAAGATCATTGTGATTGAGATTGACAGAACATCTACCACAGCTGTCTACCAGCAACTCGTGACCGCAATGCGGTTCCGAATTGCGAATGGGCAGTATCGGCTTGGGGACCTCTTACCACCAACCAGACGACTTGCGTCTCAGCTTAACATATCCTTTCACACTGTCAGGAAAGCGTACACGCAGTTGGTTGTTGAGGGGCTGGTTGAATCACGGAAGGGTCGTGGGTTTATCGTTCTCGACGCCAATCCACTGGGCAAGTCAGAGAGAATGGAACGAGGCGCCACCATTCTATCCTCAGCGTTCCAGGAAATCGTCGGGCTTGGTCTTGATGAGAGCGAAGTCGAGTATCTGATTGACGAGCAGTTGTCTCTCCTGGATTCAGAAGACGAGGACATCAAGATCGTTATGGTCGCACCGTACCGAGAGCTGGCACAGTCATGTGCCATTCACGTAGCCAACACGTTTCAGAGGACTTGTCTGTCGAGCACGCTGGACGAGGTCAATAAACACATCGATGCCGACATCCTGCTCGTCCCGTTTCGATTCGTTAAGCGACTGTTACCTTCAAATCCCAAATCGGACATTGTGGGTGTTGGTTACGAATTGAGCGAGAATGCACTGGCGCTGATAGCACGATTGTTGGATCACGAAACGCTGGGACTCGTCACGAGGTACTCCGACGCGGTAGCCCCTCTTCTGTCAGATCTGAGAAGCGTGACGAAATTCTCTGGTCAAGTCCTCGCCGTGTCCATCGAAGAAGGTGATTCGTACCTGACTTCGTTGATCAGAGAGAGCGATCTACTCGTATATACGCGGGGAGCAGAAAGAGCAGTTCGCCCCTTTCTTGAGCGGGCCCAAAAACATGTTCAGCTCATTCTGGGCCTGGCGCCGTCATCCATCGAGCGCATGCGCAGCCTGATCCCCTGACCAGGACGCTTGATCCGAATCTTCGTCCTCACCTGGATATTTAACGCGAACGTGATAGATCCCCATCATCACATTCAGGAGAGACTCCTTTATTTTATTCAGATCTGAAAAGGTGAGGTCCGTTTCATCGAGTTGCCCATCCACCCTTCGAGCCTCCACGATTGAATCAATGAGTCCCTCGAGGCGGTTGTGGGTCGGATTCTCGAGCGCTCGGCTTGCCGCCTCCACACCGTCGGCCAACATCAGGATCGAAGTTTCCTTGGAGCGCGGACTTGGTCCTGGATAACGATATTCTGACTCCTGCACGGGAGCATCGCCCTTTTTCTGTTGCTTCAACGCCCTCTGATAAAAGTATTCGATGCGCGTCGTCCCATGGTGCATCGGGATGAAGTCCTCCACCTCCTGGGGCAATCTTCGCTTCTGTGCCATCTCGATACCCTCCTTGACGTGACTGGCGATGATCAAGGCGCTCATGCGTGGTTTCAATCCATCGTGAGGATTCACACCTCCACGCTGATTCTCCACGAAATACTCCGGTTTTACCATCTTACCGATGTCGTGATACAGCGCACCAACACGCGCGAGCAGCGGGTTCGCGCCAATGGCTGACGCAGCGGCCTCGGCCAGATTGGCCACCTGTAAGACGTGATTAAACGTCCCTGGCGCCTTCAAACTCAACTCTTTCAATAAGGGGCGATTGGTGTCCGAAAGCTCGAGAAGGGTCAAATCCGTTGTCACGTCGAAGGCGCGCTCAAACAGCCAGAGGGCCGGATAGGCGAGTAGGATCAAGACCGAGTTGATAGCCACAAATATGGTCTGATTTTGAAACTGGTCCGTTGCAATATCCTGCAGCAACAAATTGGCCAGGAGGACTGCCATGTATCCGACAAAGACGAGACTCGCACTGATTAGAATTTGGCTCCGGTTTCGAATATCACGAACGCTGAATATTCCGAGCGTACTTGAAAAAATGGTGGCGAATGTAAACGTAAAATTATAGTTCAATAAATGACTTCCGATCAATGCCATCGTGAGGGCACCGAAAAATGCGACACGGGAATCGAAGATTACCGTCAGAAGAATGGCGACTATGGCCACCGGCACGATGTACATGTTGAGCAGGGCAGCTCGAAGGGCGACCCCGTACAAACCAATTACGCATAGAAACAGCAGAACGATGAGAAAAACCATTCTGTTGTCATCGAAAATCGGTCGCCTGAGAAGAAATAAGAATAGAAAAAAGACGAGAAATGTAGTCGCTGTCAGGATAAAATGGCCGAGCAGGGTTTGCCATGGAATTTGTTGCCCGGCTTGCTCATTCAGCTCGGCTTCGAGGGAAAGAAGCTTCCTCTGTATGTCTTCCGTAATCCGATCGCCTTGCCTTACAATTACCTCGTTTTCGCTGACCATGTTGGCCGTCGGAATGATCTGAGCCTCACGATCTGCCCAGCGGGACCCGGTCTGTTCTTCATCGAAGAGAAGATTAGGCTCGAGCAGATATCGAAATATCTTGAAGGATATTTCGGGCCGAACCGCGCCGAATGGCCAGCGAAGTAGGATGCTGTCGCGACCTTCGGCCAAGGCCTCGGTGTAACTCAGGACAACTGTCAGGAGGGTGGGATTTTCCCGCTGCGTAGCTCTGTTTCGGATGGCGACTGAATCTGCCAGAATCTCAGACTTGTCAGTGTTTAGAATTCCAACCGCGAGAAGATTGTTTGCCTCCTGGAGTGCAGCCGACGCTGCATCTTGATCCATCCGATCGTCAGTAAATCGTGTCCTGGAGGTCGAGACCAGTCCAGGAACCGAATTGGAGTAGGAGACCAGCATTTGAGTCCACTCTTCCGGGTCAAATCTGACCTGGAGGCTGTCCTGCGCGGCTACAAAGGCGATTGAATCACTCGCGGCATCTTCAACTCTTCCCCTCGACGCGTTGATCTTGTACGACCCGTATTGCTCCAAAACGCGTTGCATGGAGGTCTCATACTCTTCAAATCGGTCCAGAACTCGGTTTTCAACATCCGCGTCACGCAGAAAGATCGGAGGTGTATTTCTACGAATAGCCAGCTTCTCCTGTTCAACCTGTTCTGCTGGCTTCGCTATCGGGAAGCTGAACGGTGCGTGCAGGTTGACCTGCCGCCAAATGTCGTCAATGTGAACGGTGTACTCATATTTTTGGCCTCTGGGAAAGACCAGCATGGTCGCGACCACAGCAGTCAGGATGAGCGTGGCCTTCACTGCTATCTGCTTGTACCGCCTTGAGCGAGCACGCCTATCGCCTATCTCGAGGGTATCCCCCACCGGGCGGACACGAGGTTTCAGAAATGGTATGTGCTGAAGAATTGACATTCCGCACTACCTATGCCGTAGCGATAGCAAGGATCCGACCGCTAGGGTGATCGAGGTTCCGATTGTGGTGTACCACGGCCATGCTATTGCCGTTAATCCCAGTTCTGATTTCATTGCTGCGGTCGGAGCAAGTTCAAAGATCCAAGACCCCGAAGAGGTCATCCATACGCCGAAAATGATTAGAATCATCCCAACCAAGCTCGTCACGAAAGCTACGAGGGCGTCCACTTCTCTTGCACGATTCATGAGCAGGCCCAGAAGGAATGCCCCCAACAGTGCTCCATAGGTAAACGATGCAATCGACAGGCCCAATTCTACCACCGGATTTTGCCGGTCTTCAAATAGTGTCGCGAAAAACACAAACACCAATGCCCATCCCAAAGTCAGTAATTTTGAGTATCTGAGCTTCGTCTCAGCAGTGAGGAGGGAAAATCGTTTTTTCAATAAATCGTTCATCGTTGAACTTGCCAGTGCGTTCAGCGATGAGGAGAGGGTACTCATGGCCGCAGCGAGGATTCCTGCCAGGACGAGACCTGCAACACCGATGGGAAGCTGCTCGATGATAAATTTGGGGAATATCTCGTCGAGCCGATTGAGTCCCAGGCTACCGGCGTCGGCACCTCCGTAGAAAGCCCACAGGAGAGCGCCAAGAATCAGAAAGATTGCGAACTGCCCCATCACAAAGAGTGCACTTCCCACAATGGCTTTGCGAGCATCAACAAGATTTTTACACGAAAGTAGACGCTGTACAATCAGTTGATCGGTGCCGTGTGAGGCCATAGAAAAAATACCGCCGCCTATTACAGCCGTAACCAGCACGTAGGGCTGGGTTATGACGCTCTGCAACGAGAAGTCCAGAAAGAATACCTGAGTCTTCCCTGCAGCGACCAGATCTGAAAACACATCAGCAGGCAGATTCGCAAGAAGTATGAACACGGTCAGGATCGCTCCAAAAACGTAGACGCACATCTGCACGACGTCCATCCACACTACAGCCTTGAATCCACCCACATAGGTGTACAGAGCGGTCAATACACCGATGGTCAGAATGATGACAGGATAACCGATGTCCATGCCAGCACTTGCAGCTATGATCTTTATTGGAATGGCCGTGGCAAAGAGACGGACTCCGTCAGCCAGGAGTCGGGTCGCCAGGAAGGTGAGGGACGATAGTCCCTGCAGACGAGTACCGAAGCGCTGTCCCAGGAATTCGTATGCGGTACTTAGGTCTCCCTTCATGTATCGCGGCAGGAAAAATGCCGCGACGAGTATCCGTCCGACCATGTATCCAAACGTCAACTGAAAGAACGCCATGCTACCGCCGTACGCGACTGCCGGAATGCCAATAACAGTCAGGGTACTGGTTTCCGTGGCCACGATTGAGAAGCATATGGCCCACCATGGTAACTCCTTGCTGCCCAGGAAGTAATCGTTCACCGTCTTCTGCTTTCCCGCACTTCGAATTCCGAATACTACAACGGCCGCCATATAGACTACGATCACTAAATAATCGACGGTATGAAGCATAGGCTAGCTCATTTCTCGCTTGAGAGGGCCCGAAGTCCCTCTTCATCGAGGATGGGTAATCCGAGTGCCGCAGCTTTCTCGGCTTTGGATCCTGGGTTATCGCCCTGTATCAGATACGAGGTTTTTGAACTTACGCTCGAGGAGACTTTCCCACCGCGGGTTTTAACAAATTCCTGAGCCTCCTTTCTACCCATATTGGATAACGTTCCGGTGATAACGAATGTCAAGTTCTCAAAAACCATCTCCGAGTCCCGTCCGGGAACCTCGTCTTCACGTCGAACGAGCGACACACCCTCTTTGCGGAGTGCTTCCACCATCTCCAGGTTGATCTCGTTTAAAAACCAGTTCCTCAGACTCGAAGCGATTACACTGCCCACTCCTTCAACTTCCAGGTACTCCTCCTCACTTGCCAACACCATGCTATCCAGATTTGGAAAATGAGCCACGAGCGCTTCAGCAGTTGTCTTACCAACATGCCTGATTCCCAGCCCGAACAGCAATCTGGATAGTCTTTGGCTCTTCGATTTCTCTACTCCAGCCAGGAGATTATCCACTTTCTTCTGGGCGAATCTTTCGAGACCGAGTAGATCCGATGCCTTCAGCGCGTAGATGTCCTGCAACCGGGAAATCTGGCGTGCCTCCACCAGTTGAACTGCCAGTTGTGAACCGAAACCCTCGATGTCCATCGCTTCACGCGAAGCAAAGTGCTCCACCAACCGGGTAAATTGTTCGGGGCACGTCGACGAGCCACAATAGTGATCCGCTTCTCCTTCAAGCCTCATCAGAGGAGTCGAACAGGCCGGACAAAGCGAAGGCATCTCCCAAACCTTCTCCTCTCCGGTTCGCGCTGACGCAACCGAAGCCACGACCGCTGGGATGACATCCCCTGCCCTCTTCACAACCACAGTATCTCCAATCCGAATGTCTCGATCCTTTATGTAGTCTGCATTGTGAAGTGTTGCTCGCGATACGGTCACTCCGCCAATCTGAACCGGTGCCAGAACCGCTTCCGGCGTAATTCTCCCCGTTCGCCCCACATTGATGATGATGTCTTGCAGAAGGGTAGTCGACTCACGAGCGGGGAATTTGAAGGAGACCGCCCAGCGGGGAGCGTTGGATACGTTGCCCAACCTGCGTTGTAGTTCAAAATCATCAACCTTGACAACCACACCGTCAATTTCATAATCGAGTGAATCTCGCCGATCAATCCACGATGTGCAGTAGGTAACAACGTCTTCAACATTCTGGAAGTGGGTCGCCTCCGGATTGATAGAGAAGCCCCAGGTACCGATCGTTTCCAGCGTGCCGTGCTGGGTAGCCGGCATTTCACTGGGGACACTGGGGGTGGCATAAGCGAAGAATGCCAGGTTCCGAGTGGCAGTTATTGAAGAATCGAGCTGACGCAGTGCTCCGGCAGCAGCATTTCTCGGATTTGCGAACGTTTTTGCGTCTCGTTTCCGCAGAGAATCGTTCAGCGAGCGGAATGCGCTTTTTGGAAAGTACACCTCTCCTCTGATCTCGACCGGATCAGGAATTCCCTGATCGGTCACTGAAAGACGCAGGGGGATCGAGCGGATTGTTCTCGCATTCGCGGTGATGTTCTCACCTATTTGGCCATCTCCACGCGTTGCCGCTCTTACAAGAACTCCGTTTTCGTACGTAAGAGCGAGCGCCAGACCATCAATCTTCAATTCCACCATCAATCCAAAATGCTCCCCCTCTGCTAGGTCAAGACGCTTTCGGCATCTTTCATACCAGGCTATGATTTCGTCGCCGTTGAATGCGTTTCCGAGGGATAGCATCGGTTCAGGATGGCGCACCTTCTCAAACGCATCCAGGGGTGGTGCTCCGACTCGATGTGTTGGACTGTCCGGCCGACGAATTTCGGGATAGCTCTCTTCGAGTTCGCCAAGAGCGCGAAGAAGCGAATCATACTCGCTATCCGTGATGAGAGGATCGTCTTCTTGATGATAAAGAAGCGCGTGCTCGGACAGAACCTCGACAAGATCAGTTACCAGAATCCCAATCTGATCAGGCTGGCGTTCCAGTGAAACAAGGTGCTGAACCCGCCGTGTTCTCTCAATAAGGGTCATTCGACAGGCCCGGCTCTCTGGGGTGAGATACCTGCGGTCGTCAGGGAATCCAGCCAGGTCTGCGTGCGAGCTCTACCAAGATCAATCGGTCCCGAAACTCTCAGCCACCATGCCGGAACTTCAAACCCATCAATCAAGATTTTTGTATGGTCAACTTCACGCTCAATCTTAAGACTCTCGCCTACCTTGAACACGAGCGTATCCATATGCTCGACCCAATACGGGGTCCTGTAGCCCGCATCAAGTGTTACTCGGATAGGATCCAGAGCCTCCGTAACGGCAATTATACCGACGGAAAAGGTATCGGGAAGAACAATGGGGTCTGGAAGAACGATGGTTACGGTGGCCGTTGAATCCTCGATCACCATTACCGGTGACTCCTCGATGCCACCCGAAACTGCCCACGATATTGCATACCACAACAACACAACCAACGCCAGTCCAGCAACAATGAGGATTGACAGTCCGCTTGTATTGGGCAAGAGTACCCTGGGTCTCTCAAAAAGGTACTCGTGAAGCTTAGTCTTTATCAGGCTAATACTCACGCGCTGACTCAAGCCTGATTTTTTCTCCGGCTCCGCCGCGCTCTCATCCCCCCGACCCGCGATGTGGGTCGCATCGATCTTGATAGCACTGTTTCCCTCCACCTGTTCTGACTCGTCAGAAGGAGTCTCTACCGCTGGATCTGCGTCCGACAATACGGTGCTGGGAGCCTCTGGTTCGTGGGGGGGCTTATCAGGAGGCTCTCCAAGGTATTGCTGAGCCAGCGATCCTGTGTAATCGCCTTCAAAAACCTCCTCCAGTGCTTTGCCCATGTCGATGCTCGAGATGCCCAGCACCGAAGCATAGGCAGAGTACAGCAATCGGAGATAGACTCGATTGAACACAGGGTGCCCGATCAACGCCGTTTCTTCGAGTTGATCGATCACATCTTCAGCGAGGCGGGTTACATCGAGAACCTCTTTGAGGTCGATACCCCGCTTTCGCCGAATGGTACGGAGATCTCGTGCCAGTCGCCGGCCAGCCGCGAGTTGTGACTCCGTTTCTGTCATAGGAAATTGAGAGTGGTTAAGACAGTGTGCAGACTGATCAAAAGGTACGTGTATTGCCCTAAACCTTCCAGAAAGAAGGAATATTTTATGTGTGTGACTCGCATGGACTATTCACGCCCAAATCGATAAGGTCACCCTGGACATGGCCATTCAGGTCAGGAGGCCCCGGTGGACGCCTCATTTTTGAGGTTCTACCCCTGCACATTCTACATTAAAGCATGCTGTCAGAACTACGAAAGGCGACCAGTTCTGATGAACTGGTCGCCTTATTCGACCCATGAAGGTCATAAGTGTCGGGACGACAGGATTTGAACCTGCGACCCCTCGCCCCCCAGGCGAGTGCGCTACCGGGCTGCGCCACGTCCCGAAATTACATGAGTGCCGTAAAATAGGTGAAAGAAGAACGAGTTCCCCGTTCTGCGAAGAGGAATCTTCAGGTGGATTGAGAATACTCCATAAAGTGAGTGCGGCGGCTCACTTTCGTGAGCCGCCGCACCACCGATCCCTGCCGAGGAATCAAGTCTTTAAACCGATCTCGAAATCGATTACATGTTGTAGATCGCGCGGAAATACATCATACCACCGTGGTAGCCGATTGGCGTCCGACGTGGGTAAGGCATGCCCTGTGATCTGCGTGTGTCAACTTCCGTAGGGAAGGTGTCGAGCAGATTGTTCGCGCCGCCAACCAGGGTCAAATTGTCATTGACCTTGTAGCTCAACTCAATATCAATGAGTCCCGTGGCATCAACCTCTTCCCGGTCGCCGCGCTCATCCACTGTTTTGCCATAGAAGTTGGCTCGCAGTGAAGCGGACAGGCTTCCAAAGCTGTGCCTGACACTCGCGCTGATACGTGTCTTCGGAAGATTGTTTTCGATATTGAAAATGGTTGACTCCGGAACAGGATCTACTCCGTTGACCTGAGTCTGACCTTCAACCGATGTTTCGTTGTAGTTGAATGCAATGTTGACATCTGTATTCAGACTTCCGTTCCAGACCGCAACCACATCAATACCTTGAGTTTTGGTTTCGAGTGAATTCGTGTAAAACGCCAATTCACTGAACTCAACACTTCCAGTTACCGGAAGACTCCTTGACTTGATGATGCGTTTGTCTACCGTGATCTGGTAAGCGTCAACTGTGAAACTCAGGAATTGAGTTGCCCTCGCTGCGAGGCCCACGCTGAAGTTGACAGCTTCCTCCGGAACCAAGGACTTACCGCCTAGAGCGGCCGCTAAAGGATGAGTCGGCGCAACCGTGCCTTCCTGAACCTGTTGTCCCGTCACACCGTCAAATGACGTCGTGATGACAGTCACATTCGCCTGTCCAGGCGTCGGCGCGCGGAATCCCGTCGAGAAACCACCGCGAAGTGTGATTCTGTTGTTGACGTTGTAACGCCCGGCCACTTTTGCGTTGGTCGTACTACCAAACTCAGAAAAGTCCTCATACCGTAAGGCGCCTGCAAGCAGGAAGTCTTCGTTCACATCCCACTCTGCATCGACGTACACAGCGTAGTTACTTCCGTCAAACTCTCCGGCGATGTCCGGACTGGTCCCTGCGAAACCGTTCGAAGAAATACCGGGAGAGCCATAGTTCGAACCCGTGTTTGGATCGACCAACTGACCGACCTGGCCCCACGGACCTGCTTGCCATGACTGCGTGTCTCCCGCGAACATCGTGTAGGTTTCCTTCCGGTACTCCACTCCACCGGCGACATTCACGTCATCGTTCAGCGGATAGGAGAGGTCGACGTTGAAGTTCAGATCTTCCTGCTTCAGATCACCGGGAAAGAACGTACGTTGGGAGTCAAGTCCCCAAGATGCGTTCAGCGAGCCGTTGAGTTCGTAGTCGATCCTGTTCGAGCCGTACGTACCGCTCACATCGTAGGCCATGCCGTTCTCAAGAGTACCTTTTAGGCCTCCAACAACGCTGATGTCCGTCTGCCTTCCCTTAAGATTCGGAGTGAACCCCGCAGGGAGTGCATCACACCAGCAGATGTTTCCCTGAGAGGGATTATTCGGATTGGTCGGCATCTGTTCGAGCGCACCGGATTTTCCAGGGGCCCGGTAGAAGAAGCTGTAAGCACCGTATGTGTCCGCAAAGTTACCAAACGCATACAGGCTGGTCGTTTCATTCAGCTCAATTCCTGCATTGAAAACGGAACGAAAGCCACTGCTCGCAGGACGTCCCCAGTTCATTGCAGGATTTCTCACATTCGGAACACCAATCGCGGCTGCGTGCTGGAAACCTCGAGAGAGCTCTTCATTCGCGGTGTACTCACCGCTGACATTGAGAAAGCCTTTATCAGTAAGGGGCAATCCAATATTTGCGGCGATTTTGTAGTCCTGCTCTCCTTCATACCACTGACCCACTTGAGTCTGTAGTTCGAAGCCCTCATTTGAATCCTTGAGCAGGAAGTTGATCACTCCAGCTATGGCATCAGAGCCATACTGAGCGGCTGCACCATCCCGAAGCACCTCAACACTCTTCAGACCGATGGTAGGAATCATGCCGATATCCGCCGCGTGGGCACCGACGTTCATCGCCGCGCCGAAGTGAGCAATGAGAGCGGAGCGGTGACGACGTTTCGAATTCATCAGTACGAGGACGTCATCTGGCGGTAAGCCACGAAGTGACGTGGGTCGTACGAATGCAGCACCGTCTCCAGTCAGCGGAGTTGCCGCAAAGGACGGAACCATATTTTTCAAGGTCTCGGTCATATCACCGTTTCCCTGTTTCTCAAGCTCTGCGATGTCCAGCTTATCGATTGGCGTCGCGGACTGCATGGCTGTGCGGCCTCTCGTCCTCGTACCCGTCACTACAACGGCATCGAGCAGTAACTCCTCTGCTGACATTTGAAAGTCGACGATTAGTGTCTGTCCGGCGATCACCGTGACAGCGCGAGTCTGGCTGCTGAATCCAAGAAAACTAGCTTCGATCGTAAGATTCCCCGAAGGAACCGAAGCTATTGTATAGTTACCGTCAGAGTCTGTCGCAGATCCCAGCATCAAGCCGGAAACGAGAACGTTTGCTCCCGGCAAAGCGCTTCCGTCAGGATCCGTGACAGTTCCGCTGATCGTGCCGGTCTGCGCGAGAACGGTCAAGGGTAAACTAAGTAGAACTACTACCAGTGTGATAATTTTTGATTTCATTTCCAACCTCCGTTGGGTCGTGGTGTTTTTTCAATCTAACATTATCAATATGCAATCGCCATCAAGGAGACTGAATGTGGGTAACTAGATGGGGCTCTACCGATAACCGGCCGTTTTAGCCCTAAAACAACTACTCAGGAAATCGTGTCTATCCGAGACTGAGTGTTATCGGACAGCCGGGGTGCGTTTTAACCCGCTATTCGATCGAGCATCTTCTCCAGAAAATCTCGCATTTCTTTCAATTCCTCGACTCCGGACGAAGGCTCGACGCTTCTTTTTCTACTCTTCTTGAGCGCCTGACGTGCACCGTCAATCGTAAACTTTTCGTCTCGAAGGAGGTGCCGGATGCGAAAGACCACATCAATGTCATCCTTGGTGTAAACCCGCTTCCCGGCTCTGTTTTTTCGAGGTCCCAGACCATCGAATTCCGTCTCCCAATACCGGAGTACATGAGCTTCTTCTTCAACCAGTTTGGCTACTTCACTGATGGTGTAGTATAACTTGGTAATTCCGCTGTCAAGCATTGCCATAGCGTCCTTGGGCTTGTCGCTCGCCTTGATTCTACCGATCAGAGCTTCGCTGTACGTCAATAATTGACCAAGGTACAAAAACGGATCGGCGTTTGTCCATCATATCAGCTAGCTTGGGGCCGCAATTCCGTGAAGCCATGAGCGAGCGACCATACCAGAGATTCCGAAGTGAAGCAGAGCTGATCTTGGTTGTGCTCGTCTGGGGAATTAATTTTGTTGTAATTAAAATCGTTCTCGAGGTCATGCATCCGCATGTGTTGAACGTCTTCCGGCTTTTCTCCGCTGCCGCCGTCCTGGGAACCATCTACTACCGTCGTACCGGTCGATCGCTCTCGGCGTTCTGGAAGCCCGTCAAGACCGACCCGAAAGCATTTATCGTTCTCACTTTCCTGGGTTGGGTTTTCTATCAGGTGGCCTTCATCACGGGCCTCGACCTTACGTCCGCGGAGAATGCGGCGATCATCATGTCCAGTGCCCCAATTTGGACGGCTCTGCTGGTGATGATAATGGGTGCAGAACGACTCTCTGGCCTCGCCTGGATCGGCCTGGCCGTCTCGATCATCGGAACAGGAACGGTGATTATAATTGGCTCAGAAGAAATCAGTATTTCGTCAGAATTGATGCTCGGCAACGGAGTCATGTTGCTCGCCGCTATGATGTGGGGCTCCTATACGGCAATCACCAGACCGCTTGTCAAACGACACTCGCCGCTTGCGCTCACGGTCCTGGCCCTCATGCTCGCGCTACCGTTTATGGTGGTATTGGCCGTTCCATTCTGGAACGAAGTAAACTGGTCGCAGGTGACAGGGCTTTATTGGGTCGCCATTATATTTTCCGGCGCCCTCTCGTCTGGCGTGGCAATCGTGCTCTGGAACAACGCGGTCCGAACTCTCGGTGCATCACACACGGCGGCCTTCGGCAATCTTGTACCATTGGTTGCGCTGCTCAGCGGTTACCTCATTCTTGATGACCGGATCCTGCCCGCTCAGATTGCAGGGGGCTCGTTAATCATCGTTGGGCTCGTGATCATGCGATACGCGCGCCGGCGTCGAACAGAATCGGATGGTACGCATACATGAGAGTGATAGAACGCACGGTCATTCGATCCGGTGCTCATTTTAAACGGATTCCTGATTTGGCCAAAAAAGCTATACCCCTAGTCGGCTTAATCTTCCTTTTCGGGTGGAATTCGGTGTCCGCACAGTCTCCACTTGCTCTGGCGCCATGGGAGGTGTCGCTTCGGGTATCAGTCCCTGATATTTCCGATACCAGCTTGTTGATGGTGCAGGCTCAACGCATCGTGCCTCTATCTACCCTGCTCCCTCAAGTCACGGCGGACTCGCGCATTGAACTGTTACGACTCGGCGTTGGGGCGAGAAATTATTCGTCTGGTTCTGTCGAGTTCCGATACCGATTAACTGCACTCGATCTCATTCTTCAGCGTTCTCTGTGGGGAGCTGAGGTCGTTATTCTGGATTACGATAAGTCCTCGGTAACAGATCTTGATGGAACCTGGCTAAGCGTTGCAACGGGTCCAGGATTGCATTTCCAGCGGTCGGACAACTCTTTTTCAGTACGGGTCATGGCGAAAGGAGGAATATCTACCTGGCGTTTCGGTGACCGCCTTTTCGGCAAGACAGACCGTGCCGACAAACGATTCACAGGGGCTGAATACGGGTTGAAATTGCTGACGGCGGCTCGCGTGGGTAAGCGCCACTCAGTTCTGGCCGGATACGATTTATCCTGGCTTACGGGCTCAACGGATTTGAGCAACAACACGTTTTTCTCGGAAATACGATCACAGCTCGCCTCATGGATTAGCGTATCCGTTGAGGCAAAGAGATCGCGGCCAAAACTGGGAGCCCAAGAATTAACCTATCAGGAGTTCGGTTTTTCGATCAGACTTCAGCCGAATACGCCCCAGTACTAGGCCTTCGACTCACAACTAGATAGGAATCGAGTTCGCTTCAAATTCTAGGCGATCTTCGACTTTCTGTCTGAATTCTTCAAAAGCCGGAGATCGGTCGGACAGAAAACTCCAGGCCTCGGGTACGAGCGAATATACCGGCATATAGAGATCGGATGAGTCTCTCGACACTTTACCGGGAAGCTGGGCGTAGCCGATCATTACGAATACCAGGCTCATTGCGATTGCAGCCTTGAGTGCTCCCGCTGCTCCACCTGCCAACCGATCAAGACCTGATAATTTTGTCGCATTGAGCAGCGACTCAGCGGTCTTGGTCACCATCTTCACGGCTAATTTTACAAGCAGGAAAATAATGACGAAGGCAAGCATAGGACTCTTATCTGGACTCAATGTCATATTAAGCTCCAGGATTCTTCCACCTGACTCCATAAACGACGCGGCGAGCACGAACGCGAGAACCGTTCCAGCGAGCGAAGATGCCTGCTTCAGAAAGCCCGTTGTCCAGCCTCTAAGGAGACCCAGGGCCAGAATCACAAGAATGAAAATATCTAGAGTACCCATACCCTCTGTATCGGCTGGAAATCACTTTTCTGAAAGGATTTCGCGAACAATCTGTTGAACCAGCTTCCCGTCAGCCTTGCCTCGAAGTTGCTGCATCGCAGCACCCATGACGCGGCCCATGTCTTTCATGCCATCGGCTGCTGTCTCGCCGACGATAGCTACAACTGCGTTACGGACATCATCTTCAGATAGTTGCTCTGGGAGGTAATCTTTGATGATTTTAAGCTCATCGACCTCGATCTGCTTCAGGTCATCCCTACCAGCCAGCTCATATTGCTCGATCGAGTCTCTACGCTGCTTCGCCTGTTTCTGAATTACAGCGATAGCGTCCTCTTCGGGAATTTCTCCTTTTCCACCAGTGCGAAGATCAATTTCTTTGGTCATGATGGCCGCTCGCAGGGATCTCACTGTGCGGAGACGGACCACATCCCTGGATTTCATGGCCACTTTCAGATCGTTTTGAAGTCGTTCCTTTATCATTGGGGAGCTGAAATGTTAGGGTTCCGGGATGCTACGACTCCGCACTCAGGGGGTTCACGATGCCCAGGAATGCTCCGGAATGTCTCAGAATGCCAGGCGAAAGGCGAAAACGCCGACACCAACCTGCATGAAACCTTGTGCGACACCAGAGTAAATATCCAGTCGATGAATATCAGACTTCAGAGATCTGTCTCCGGTTTCGCTGAAATCGTCGAAACGGTTGTCTGCCTTCGTTCTGAAATGGATCGACAATACGGCGCCTACAACGGCTGTTGAAGCGGCGACATAATTGATCCATCTCCGGCGACGGTGGCCTTCGACTCGAAAGCCGCCGTCTGAGTCGATCGACATTCCCGGAAGAGGGGTCAACTCGACCAAGGAACGATTCCAGATCTCGCTTCCGAGCGTTACGGAAGCCGTTTGAAAACCGGGAAGCTTCAGCAATATTTGACCCACCAACGGGTCATTCGAGACATATGTCAGCGGCGTGGAGCCCATCGATGATCCGCTACTATCCTCTACTGACGCACCCTGTGGTACGGTCTCGAACCGGTAATAATGAGGGAAGCGAGCATCCAGTGTCAAAACGGCTGCAGATTCATCCATGAGGTCGAACGATAATGCTTCGATGGACCACGCATCTCCCCCTGCAGGACTCACGGTAACCCGTCGGGCATCCGCACTGATTTCAAACGGAGATTGAGACGCCTGACCAAGCCACTCGCCATCAACGAACACGTTACTGGATGCCATATTTGTGTTCACGATCATCGATCGCGATTGTCCCAAAACTGGCCCAGCCAGCACGCAAATCAACACAAGTAAGAATGTGTGTTCAGCCTTCATCGCTCTGCTCCACATGCTTGAAATAAGTCACGTATCTGGGTTCGCTGAGGACGATCAGCCCTTCACCGGCAATCGCCATGGCCGATTTTATTCGTCCTTTCATTTCAACCTCCCAGACCAAATCACCCGTCGTCACCCTGAGTCCCATCAAATCTCTACCCATCGTGCCAACAAAAACTGTTTCTCTGGTAACAAGGGGAGCGCCAGTAACCACGTCTGAAAGTTGGACCTCCCACTGGACCTCGCCCGTATTGATATCGACTGATCGAACTCGACCATCCGTCGCACCGAGATACACGCGTTCTCCATCAACCGCAGGAGCTCCCATGCGGACCTCAGGATTGAGCGTTTGCATCAGCCATTTCTGCTCGCCGGTCACCGCCTCGATGGCAACCAAACTTCCCCGTGTAGTGGAGATGTAAATCACTCCATCGCTCGTCACGGGTGAAACGTAGACGGGAGCACCCAAATTCGTCTGCCAGATGATGTCCGGGACGTTCAGGTCTACGAGGTATCCATTCCCGTCGTCCGTGGCCACAAACAATTGGTTCGGACTGATAAGTAGAGGTGATGCTTGAGCGGAGATCTTTTCACCCAATTCCAGACGCCACACCTCCTCTCCTGTCTTGCCATTGAAAGAACGAACGGTTCCTTCAACATCAACTCCCACCACATTGTCTTCGTGCGCCACCAATGCCGTTTCGAACGGCACGCCCGCCACCTTCCAAGAGATGACCCCGCGCTTGAGATCGAATCCAACCAAGACCTTTTTGCCCCAGGCAGAGGGCACGTAGAGCATACCATTTGCGATAAGAGGTGACCCTTCAATGGCCTCCCCCATTTTCTTGAAGCCTCTTTTTCTGCCGGTCTCAAGTTCAACAGCGTGAATTTCCCCCTTCCGGGTGCCGACCAGGACCACCCCATCCAGGATCAAGGGAGACCCCGGCCCGAATCCGGCGTTCGCGCTGTATTCCCAACTCACTTCGAGCGGTAGACTCAACGTTTCTGGCACATAGCGGCTGCGATCAGCAGTCTTTCCATCTGTTGGCCAATCTTCCGCGGTCAACCTTCCTGGAAGGTCGAAACGAATGGATTGACATCCAGAAAATACGATTGCTGCAAATAATATTCTGGCGATATGGCTTCTGTGGGGAGTCATCAGAAATCCCAGCCAAAGAAAAACTGTCTGAACACCTTGTCCTGTCTCCTGAAACCATCTCGATATCTTCTGCCGATATCGTACCGTAGTACAAACGCACCGAAGAGGTTGACCCTAAGTCCAAACCCGGCGGAACCAACCGTTTCGCCGGCCCGAATTTCTGGACGCACATCATAGTAATCATCGTTCCACGCGTGGGCTGCATCGAAGAACAGTGTGCCGCGAACACTTGCAATACCAAATGGAGCCAGAATGGGGACCAGCACCGCTGGAGCATTGACGAGAGGAAACCTCAGCTCGTGCGAGGTGAACCACATTTTTTGCCCACGAACATCAAACCACCTGAACCCACGCAAGTCCCAGCTCCCGCCAAGGACAAATAGACGGGCTTCCCTCCCTTCGTTGATTCGTGCCATGGCCCACGAGGCAAATGTGATGTTTCGCGTTATACGAAAGTACTTTCTCAGGTCGAGCATCACCGTGTAGTAGCTGACGTTGGCGTATAGAACGTCAGAAGTATATCCGGCGGTAAAACTTGCTCTCCATCCGTCGATAGGTCCGTTCATCCAGTACAATGCGTTGTCCCGCACAAGGGAAATACTATTTGACAGTAGGAGTGCATCGCGACTGAGGTCACGAATGGCGATGTCCTTACTCGTCCAGTTCAACGAGGTAGTCATTTCCAAGCGCGTAAACTTCGACAATGGATAGCTCATCGAGCCAAAACCGCCGTACACCGTCTCATAAAAAAGTGGGAATCCCGAGGGCACATCCGGCTCGGTAACATCATACCGTCTTCCGGAGAACCGGTACATCCCGTAACCATAATTCGCCCTGCGATTGAGCTTGAATCGAGCTACTTGAAAACTGAGGTCCTTAAGAAAGCTTTTCGTTCCGGTTCCGGTATTGAGAATGGTGAGATACAGATAATCATCTCCCATCATATCCGAAAAGGCCATGACTGCCCCACCCGTCGTGCCCAGTACAGGATTTTGACTCACAATCCCCTGCGCAATATCCAGCTGATATCGGGATTTGTATCGGGTCGCCTCCGAGTCAATTCCAATCTTGAGGGCATCGTAAGACCACGCAGGGCCCACCTCCGACAGATTGGCAAGCGTGGCCTCTTTGGGGAAAGCTAGCAGAGAGTCAACCTGTGCGAGCTGCCGAACGGTAAAACTGAGACCCTCGAAACTGGTAAAAATAATGTGATCGTCGTCCGTCCAGACGGGATCGAAGGAGGCGGCAACCAAAGAGGTGAGGCGCCGAAGATTTCGCCACTGGGGTTCTTCGCTCAGAATACCCGGATCTGTCGAAGCCACCGATCTGGCATCGCCAAGCTGATAACTCATATCTGCAACCCAGATGTCTTGAGCTCCAAACTTTCCGGTATCATCTCGGACTGTACTGATAAAAGCAAGGTTTGTACCGTCCGGGCTCCAACTCGGAGAAACATCGGTCCGGTCTCCATAGGTCACATACCGGACCAATCCATCTTCTACACCATAGGTAAAGATGTTGTAGGCACCCTCTTTTCCGAATGTGGAGCGATCGGAGGAAAAGGCGATAAACCTACCGTCCGGACTCCACGCTGGATCTCGATCATCAAACGTATCCGATGTAAGCTGTTGCAGCTCATCCGTTTGCGTCCGATATATATATAAATCGGAGAAGCCGGACCGAGTGATCGCTGTGAAAACGAAATCCTTCCCATCTGGACTCCATGAGGGAGAATAAACGGCTATCAGATCGTCGAATCTGAACGTCGCGATGTGTTTATTACCGATCAAGTCATAGACGTGAACCACGTCCTTTCCGCCCGATTTGGTCACGAATGCCAGGTTGCCCTGAGCTGAGACCGAAATCCGACTCTCAAAAAGATGAAATGCTTCGAATTCATCGGTGCGCTCTCCCCGGATCAATATTTCTGGTCGGTTGATCGGATGAAAGTCGTCGTCAATTTCAACTTCGTATACATTGCCCAGACCATTCAGATTGCCTATGAAATACACCTTTCGGGTTCCATCTTCGAATCTGAAATAATTGGGTTTCGCGTTGAATCCCTGGGTAGAGAGTCCGCCTGCGATCAGCGAAGATATTTCTACGTTCGAAAGTTCAGGGTAATACTGCTTCTTGAGCCAGTCGTGCCATTTCTTGGTGATAACACCGAACTCTTCCTGCATTGTGATCTCTATCACCACGCGAAAATCTCGATCCTTCCAGGAATTCTCCAGCAACTCCAGAATCTTCTCCTCACCGTACGTCTCGGCGAAAAATCGATTGATGGACTCTCCCTGCTTGTACATCACAAACGAACCGTTGATACGGTACATCGACTCGAGCGGTACTAGATAGTTGGTGAAGAGAGCGTCTCGGATGACCATCTCGTGCTGATGGTCGGGCTCACCAGACCAATACTCTGCCAGTCCTTCAGTGAACCATAGCGGCAGGAACCGATCCATTACCCGGCGATGATCGCGCATGACGCGAGTCACCTTGTTGTACATGAACACGTGGACCATTTCGTGTCGCACTACTCTTCGGAATCGATGCAGATTTCCATTTGCTGGAATGACGACGCGGCCTTTCAGGAACTCGAAAAAGCCACCGACCCCGTCAGGAATAAATCCGGCCGTCACATTTGTCTGCTTGAAGTGCAGATTGGAGGAGTAGAAAATCAGAGGGACACGGCTGTTCAGCGAGAAATTGAACTTGTGCTGCAGCTCCTCATAAGCCTCCTCGGCGAAGAAAGCACCGTGCTCGGCCAACTCCAACATCTCGGGATAGTAGTAGATCTCGAAGTGGTCGGTCTTCATGATCTGCCAGTCGAAGATTTCGTACTGAATCTTATTCCGGCCGAAATGATATCCAAACTGAGCCTGGACGCCGGCTGCTGGTAGCAGCAGGCCAAATAGAATTAAGATTCGAAAGACGTTTTTCGACATGAGATCGCATTAACTCCCGGTGTACTTGAAAGTAGAAAACACCGGGTTATCGAACTGCCGTCGGGCTCCTTTTTGTACGAGAAACGATCTGGACAGACGATTAAGACCTCCGAACCGAATTCCCCCCGTCAGCTACTACCTCGGAGGAGGACTGGGTCCAGGGTTGGCGCGACGAAGTCGCGCCACAAAAACAGGCGTCAGGGAGTCCTCACTACCATTAAACGGACCTCGGTCATGTCCTCCATGGCGAAGGTGATGCCCTCTCGACCGAGGCCACTATCCTTCACGCCACCATAAGGCATGTGATCCACGCGCCAGGATGGAACGTCTCCAATAATCACACCCCCCACCTCAAGTGTATCCCAAGCTTTATTGGCATTATAAAGGTCGCGCGTAAAGACCCCTGCCTGCAGGCCAAACACACTATCGTTTACCTCACTCAGCGCATCATCAAAGTTTTCGAAACGACTGAGAATGGCCACGGGCCCGAAGGCCTCCTCTGTGGTGACACTCTGGCCCTGAGGGACATTGTCTAGCAGTGTTGCTTCGAGCATCGCGCCATCACGCGTTCCACCGCACAGGAGACTTGCCCCAGCCGCGACAGCCTCATCAATCCACCCCTTGAGTCGCGTGGCCTCTCGTTCGGAAATCATCGGCCCTATGAAAGTGTCTGCGTCTTTGGGATTACCCATCTTGAGGATCTTAGTAGCCGCTACCAGACGGGTACGGAATTCCTCGTAGACATCCGCGTGAACAATGATGCGCTGCACTCCGACACAACTTTGGCCGGATTGATAGAAGGCGCCGAAAACAATGCGCTCGACTGCGTCTTCCAGGTCCGCGTCCCGATCAACGATACACGCCGCATTTCCGCCGAGCTCCAGGATGACTTTCTTCTTCCCAGCTTTCGCTTTGAGCGACCATCCGACTCCGGGAGACCCGGTGAAGCTGAGTAATTTGAATCGCTCGTCTGTGGTGAACAAATCGGCGCCGTCTCTGCGACAAGGCAAGATGGAAAAAGCACCCTTTGGAAGATTGGTTTCAGCCAGAATCTCACCGATGAGAAGTGCCCCGACGGGGGTCAGACTTGCCGGCTTCAGAACAAACGGACAGCCGACAGCCAGGGCTGGAGCGATCTTGTGGGCGGCAAGATTCAACGGAAAGTTGAATGGTGCGATGAAGGAGCATGCTCCGATGGGAACCCGTTTCCACATTCCACGATATCCACGAGCCCGTGGAGAGATTTCCATGTTCATCACGACGCCGTGCATTCGCACGCTCTCCTCTGCGGCCACCCGGAAGGTGTCAATCAGGCGGGAGACCTCGCCCTCACTATCCTTGATGGGCTTGCCTGCTTCGATGCAGAGGGCTTCGGAGAACTCATCGAAGCGTTCCCTGAAACGACGGACACAATGATTGAGAACGTCCTGACGCTCGTAGGGAGCCATCTGCCCCATGGGCCCCACAGCGGCTTCCGCGGCACCAATTGCGCGGTCAATGGCCTCAGGATCCGCCAGAGGAACCCTACAGGCAGTCTCGCCAGTGTATTTATCGACAACCTCAAGATCGAGATTGGGCGTTTGGGGCTCATTCGCCAGGTAGTACGGGTAACTTTCTTTCAGACTCATGTCGTTTCTCTAAATCAGGCAGGGCACCAAATCCGGCAGATCTCAATATCGGGCGGGCTTCTTTATCGGGCAGGATCCTAAATCGTGTAGGCGATGTCTCCTAAACGTTCGGTGAGCTTATTGTTTTCTCGATAGTCTATCGGAACGATGACCAGGCTCGGGCGCTCTTCAGCCATCGCTCGATCCAGCGCTCCGCGCAGGTCTTCTGCATTCTCAACCTTCTCTGCGTACCAGTCAAATGCCGTGGCCAGCTGGACCCAGTCAGGATTATCAAAGGCCAGATCCGTGTGTTTCCCATAGAGTGAATACTGTTTCCAGGCGATCAATCCGTATGCGTGGTCCTCCCAAATCATGACCGTTATGTTGGCATTTATCCGCCGAGCAGTTTCCATCTCTTGAACATTCATAAGGAAGCCACCATCTCCGCAAATCGCGAGCACGCGAGATTCAGGCCTGGCGAGGGCGGCGCCAATGGCGCCGGGCAACGCAAATCCCATGGAGCAAAACCCGTTGGAAATCAGGCAGGTGTTCGGCTCGTCACACTGGTAGTAACGCGCGATCCACATTTTATGAGCGCCCACATCACTAAGAAGAATATCATTGGGTCCCATGGCTTCACGTACGTCCCAGAGCACCTTTTGCGGCCGAATACTACCTTCCGTCTTGTCTTCTGCGTGGGCCGAAAAGTCATCCAGCATCTGCTGGCGAATGGTCTCGTGCTGAGGAATATCAAACCGGACAGGCTCGTTGGCGATTCGCTCGTTGAACATCCATAGCGTGTGGGCGAGGTCGCCTACAATTTCAACCTCAACGGGATAGTGCTCATCCACTTCTGCGGGAAGGAAATCAACGTGAATCACCCTCTTGTCAGCGGACGAATTCCACAACCGAGGATGATACTCTACGAGATCGTATCCCAGAGTGATCACGAGATCGGCCGCATCGATGGCAAGTGCGACGAAATCCTTCGACTGTAAACCGATCGTGAAAAGGCTGTATGGCGCGCTTCGCGGAACCGCACCCTTGCCCATAAATGTGTTAATCACTCCAATGCCTGACGCTTCCGCAAAAAGGCGTAGCTGCTTGCTCGCGCGCTTGCGAACACAACCGTTTCCAGCCAGGATCACGGGCCGCTTCGCCGCCTTGATCAACTCCCAGGCCTGATCTACCACCTTGTCCGCGGGTACCGGCCTTCGTGCATGGGCAGATGGAATGGGCTTTAGGCCATCGACTTCCTGCTCGGCGATGTCCTCTGCCAGTTCGATATGACACGCCCCCGGCTTCTCCGTCGTAGCCAATTTGAAGGCCTTGCGGATCACCTCGGGAATATTGCCGGCATTTATAATCGGAGTCGCCCACTTGGTCACTGGAGTGAACATGGCGACGACATCCATGTTTTGATGGCTCTCTTTGTGCTGTCGGCGACTGTCTGCCTGCCCGGTGAGGGCAATCAGGGGGGCACGATCCATATTCGCGTCCGCTACACCCGTAATCAGATTGGTAGCTCCAGGCCCCAGCGTTCCCAGACAGACTCCCGGCTCACCAGTCAGTCTCCCATACACATCGGCCATGAAGGCCGCGCCCTGTTCATGTCGGCAGAGTACAAATTCAATGGGCGAATCCTCCAGCGCCATCATGAAATCGGCGTTTTCCTCCCCAGGTACGCCGAAGATCCACTTTACGCCCTCCTCTTCTAGACACTGGACAAAAAGCTTTGCAGCAGTCATGATGTAATCCTCCTCAATACTCAATAGTGGAGGAGAATACACCATATCTGGTGGGAAATGCCAATCGGTGGCGCTCTCGACTTCGCCTCTTAAGCCTTGGTAGCGATGTTTAACGTGGGACCCTCGAGTCGGTCAATTTCAGACCCGCGGACAGGATTCCTGTCAGGCGACATTGCCTTCCAGAAAAAACGATACGCCACAGGCATGTTTGTCGAGCCAGTTATCCATGACCTCCTTGAACTCCTCCGCATCGGACGAAGACAGCGCACGCTTGGCAAGAGCCTCTCCCTCCGAGAGCTTCATCGCCCGGATGACCCTCTTGATGGCCAGTAGATAAATAGGTGAGGCGCTCAGCGACGTGATGCCCAGACCCAGTAAGACAGGAACGGCGCGAAGGTTTGTTGCAAGCTCGCCGCAGAGGCTGACCGGTATTCCAGCCTTCGCCGCCGCTTTCGTCGTCAATTTGATCAGCTTCAGCACTGCCGGGTGCATTTCGTCATACAATTCAGCGACAAGGTCGTTGCCCCGATCAACGGCCAATACATACTGCGTCAGGTCGTTTGTGCCGATGGAGAAAAAATCCACTTCCTTTGCGAACAGGTCCGCCATCAGTGCAACTGAGGGGACCTCCACCATTATTCCGAGGGGCACATCTGGATTGAACGGAATTTCCTCTTCGGTCAGTGCGTTCATGGTGCTGGTCAACACTTCTTGGAATTCTCGAACTTCGCTGAGCGACGTGATCATTGGGAGCAAGATCCGGGTCGGACCAAAAATACTGGCCCTGAGAATCGCGCGGAGCTGAGGGATCAGAAGATCCTTTTTGTCCAGCATTATGCGGATTCCACGCCATCCCAAAAATGGATTGTGTTCACGATGGCCCATTGGGAGCATTTTGTCTCCCCCGAGGTCCAGGATCCGAAACGTGGTCTCGCCTGGAGACGCGACGTCTACGACATTCTTATAGTTTTCAAACTGCTCTTCTTCTGTCACCAGCACCTTTCCTTCCATCAGAAGAAGCATTTCTGTCCGAAAAAGACCAATGCCCTCAGCGCCGTAAGCCGCGAGCAGGTCCAGTTCTTCCTTCAATTCCAGATTGGCTTGAAGTTGAATGCGATGGCCATCGAGGGTTTCTGCTGGCAGATGGAGCAGCTGTTTGTCACGCTGAAGCAACCGCGCATACCGCTCCTGCATGGTTCGATACGCAGCAAGCGTTTCCTCGTCCGGATTGACGATGAGTTCACCCTTGATGCCGTCGAGAATGAGCATGTCTCCCGTTTGAACTTCACCCGTGATACCGTGCATACTGACCACGGAAGGCAGAGCGAGAGCCCTCGCCATTATGGAAACGTGAGAAGTCGGTCCACCAAAATCTGTCGCGCAACCGAGGATGCCGCGACGACTGAATAAAATGATGTCGGCCGCCGTCAGACTCTCTGCAACCACGATCGTCTCCTCCTCGACAGCGGAGAGAATTCTGCCGCGGCGCAGATGCCGCACGATCCGCTCCTGAATGTCCAACAGATCGTTGGCTCGCTCGCGAAGATATTCGCTGTCCGATGCTTCCATCATTTGACGGTGCTTGCCCATCACCGTCTGAACCGCGTAGCCAGCATTCACTTCATGGCTCTGGATGTATTTGACGACCTCAGGGTAGACCGCTTCGTCGCGAAGGATGAGAAGTTGGGCCTCGAATATCGAGGAACTCTCTTCCCCGAGTTTTTCCCGGGTCACGTCGATGATCTTGTGCAGATCCCTCTCTGCCTTCCTTACCGCGCTTTCAAATCGAGTAACTTCGAATTCCAGCTTGTCATCATCAATCGAGCGTTTTTCAACTTCAAACGAAATCCGCGCGTACAGATACGCCGGACCAATTGCGATTCCCGGTGAAACCCCGATTCCTTTCCTGTGAAAGGGGGGCTTCCCATCCGGAGAAGACTCCTGCAGTTCTGTTCGATGTCTCGCCATAGAGAAAACACTTCCTATTTCACTTCTCCGAAACCGCTTTCAAAAAGATCCATCATCGCCCGGGCCGCCTCTCCCTCGTCGGTGCCGTCAAAGATCAGCATTAGTTTCGCTCCCTGTTCAGCAGCGAGTGTCATTACCCCAATGATGCTTTTCCCGTTTATCTCGAATCCATCCTTCTGAATGAAAAAATCAGATTCATATTTTGCAGCAGTGCGGACGATCATGGATGCGGGACGCGTATGTAGGCCGGCCCGGTTCGTAACCGTTACTTCTTTTTCAACCATGGGGTATTCGAGTCTCAGTAAAGTCGACGCTGCATTTTTTCCGTGAGGGCAATCAAGGCATCTTTACCCGTTCCTGCGGGAAGATTATTTATTCCGCTGAGCGCCGCCTCCGAGTGCAATATAACGGATGAACGGGCGGACTCGGTAACTCCAAGGTCATCCATTTTTAGGCGTGCTTCCTTCAGGTAGGAGGAATCCAGTCCACCACTCTTCTGAACCTCGTGAAAATAGCGATCTCCTGAGATTCGCTCGAGCTCAAGCGCTTTGAGAAGCAGAAAAGACCTCTTTCCAGAGGTCAGGTCTCCGCCGATAGGTTTTCCCCATTCAGAAGAATCTGCTACAAGATCAAGAAGATCATCCTGGATCTGAAACGCGCGACCGAGATGGTGACCAATCAGATCCAGTTGAGTATAATGAGAAGAATCTGCCGGACCCGTCAGGGCTCCAAATACGAGAGCGGTCTGCAACAGTGCCGAGGTTTTCTGATCGATCATCTCTAGATACTCATCGAGAGAGACATCATCACGCTGCTCAAAACTCATATCCCGAATCTGACCTTCGCAAAGAATCCGGACGGTGTTTGAGAAACGATCCAGCACCCTCCTAAGCCGATCATCTGGATAGGCGAGAAGAATTTCCGAGGCGCGCCCGAGAAGAAAGTCGCCGGTCAAGATGGCGGTCGGTTCGTCCCATTTCGCATGTATTGTGGCAATGCCTCTTCGGGAATCCGATCGATCCATGATGTCATCATGAACCAGGGTGAAGAGATGAAATACCTCCACAGCGACTGCAGCCTTCAGAGCAACTTCTCTACTTCCCTCGAAAATCGAGCTGGCCGCCAGAACCAATTGTGCTCTGAATCGCTTTCCAGATGAAGCGAGAATGTAACGAGCAGGCTCGTACAGCTGCGCCGGAGTATCGCCCTCGACAACAGTCGAAAGTGCAGAGTTTACATCCTCCAGATTCAGCTGAAGAAATTCCAGAACATGGCGATCATCCATCTTGGTGAACTGGCTTCTGTTAGCTGACAGATACGCGAATGGCACTCAAAATTCTGCCATATACCTCTTCGAAAGCCCCGTTTCCGTCAATTTCCCGCAATAGCCCTCGCTCTCGATAATACGCCTGAACGGGATGAGTCTCCTCATCATAAATCTCCAGACGGTGTTGAATGGCGTCGGGCATATCGTCTGTTCGCTGAATGATGAGCGAGGGGTCAACATCCGATGGTGCAGGCTTGAAATCCAGATGGAAATTTTCTCCTGTGATCTTGTGTACCCGGCGCTTCGACAGCCGATCTACGATTACGGAATTCGGCACTTTAAGGCTGAGAACCGTATCGATCGGCGCCTGATTTTCTTCCAGAAATGCATCGATCCACTCGGCCTGCTCAATGGTTCGGGGATAGCCATCGAGGACATACCGTTCAAAATTACAGGCGCTGACCGCGTCTTCAGCTAGGCTCCGAACCAGCACCCCAGGTACCAGCTCGCCCGATTCAACGTATCCCTGCGCCTTCCGACCCAGATCCGTACCGCTTTCGATAGCACGACGCAGCAGGATTCCCGTGGAAACGTGGGTCACATCTTCACGCTCGGAAAGAAATTGAGCCTGTGAGCCCTTTCCAACTCCGGGAGGTCCAAAAAGAATGATTCGCATAGAGCGGTGTGGGTCTTGCATCCGTCAGAATTAAAAGGTGCACTTGCACGAGGAAGAGGCGAAATTGATTCCGGTTAACTGTTCTTCGAGTCGGAGTTTTCGGCCTCCTTCACCAGCCTCGTTTTCAGATAATCCGACAATTCCGAGGCAAGGATATTGGCGCCCACTCGAGTCAGTTGCTTCAAAGCTCCTGAGAAGACGCCCTCCGCTCCAGGTCCGTACTGAAGGACGGGGGGATGTTCACGGAGTGCCCTTCGGACGGCCTCATCAGCATCTTCGCCGTTCTCCAGCATGTCAGAGATCCTGCGTCCAAGCTTTCCACTGAGCCCATCGAGTCCATCGAGTCCATCACCGTAGTCAGGTTGGCCCCTACCCGAACGAGATCGGAACAGAAACAGACCTACAAGAAGACCGGCGCCAACCGCAAGCCCAATTTTGAGACTTTTTTTCTCTCTAAAAGCGGTTACAATCGGATTCTTACGTCCTGGGATATTCGATTCAATACTTTCGAACCGGTTCGAGATATCCTCCCCCTTCGATCGCAGCTTTTCCTCAACTTCCTCTTTGGTCAACTTATCACTCATTGATTGGACGACTCCCCATTCTCAGATTTCGAAGTCGTTTCCTCAACTGAATCGTCGGTCTTGGCGCCAGCCGACGTCGGAGGAGCTGTTTCTGTCAACTGGATACTCTCTTTTTGATCAGGCAAGGCTTTTACGTTCTTATTGGACCCGGTATCGGGTAGACGCTTTATGAAGCGAGGCTTGGACGAGTGAATAAAAACGGTCACCAGGGCGAGTACTACTCCAACTACTAGATACCCCCAGGCGTCCCGGCCAAGCCACTCGCCAAGAAACTGGGCCGCTCCGAGCAGTAAGAAAAGAGCCGTAAATAGCGCCAAAACAGCTACTGCGATCACAGATATAACTTGATTGGCGACAGTCTCGATTCTCTCTTCAATCTCCATCTGGAGAAGCTGAACCCGCAATTCCACCCACTCCTTTACATCATCGACCAATCCCTTGGACTCCGCCGCAATTCGACCCAGGCGGCCAGATGAATTGCCTCCGGAATCCTTTTCAGGAGCGGATTCGGTTGATTCGGTATGTGTATCGGTGGTTTCCAATAATCCTCAGCGTACCCCTTTAACGTCTCTCGGTGGCTAAATGTGCCTGAAAAACGAAGAATGTGCCATTCCATCCGGCTTCCAATCCAATGCGGGACGTTGCGAGGTACCCAATCCTTGAACGTCCTCAATCAATCTACTCATCCTTGAATCGGACACTATGCACTGAGTTTGGGCTCTGTTTTGCGCCAACCAATTCGTCACCTCATCAAAATTCTGGTAGGACACCCAGCGCAGGTGCCCTGGAAGCTGGACCTCAGCTTCTCCCCTGGATATCAAGAATTGGTGGTCGTCCGCAAAAGCGTGGGGCGTTTCAACCGCTTTCAAAAATGCTTGCTGCATTTTGAGCGTGCCAGTGGTGTTTGGATGGGCCGAAAACATGCCCCTGAACGTAGCAAACGCGTCCAGGACTGGATCGATGCTCATTTTGGCGGGAGCGAAGACCAAGGAAACGTTTCGACACCCCTGACCCTCATGCAGTAGCACATCTTCCGCCAGTGAAATGAGCGCGTCTTCATTTTCGCGGCCTTCCAGAATGGCAACTGAATAGCTACTTGGCCTTAGCCAGCAACGTGTTATCGGTATTCCTTCAGCTTCAGCCCGATCCCCTACCATGGCCATGGTCTCATTACTACCCGAGCCAATAATTGCATCGGCAGATTCCAGAATCTCGTCCAGATCCGTGAGGTCTGCCCTCAAATCGGGATACTCTTCCAGCACGTCTGAAAGAAATGCCGGAAATAACGCGGGTGACTTTTTGGAAAGCGTGCCTTTATACGTTTGCCCGCTCAGAACGACCGCCAGAAAATCCTGGAGTTCGACGAAGGGAATATTCCCGGGGTTCAATACCCCCACACACGAGTCTTCCTTCCAGCCAAGTTCTGATTGCCACGCCGTCAGCTCGGGCTCTGAGAGTAGATCCATTTGCTGGTTCACTGCAAAATTGATGGCAGCTTCTGTAAACCAGTTATCTGCTTCCAGGGATCGGTCGATGGCATCTTGGCGAATTGGATACTCAAGATTTTTCCAATTAACAGCCGTTCGAACAATCGCTGAGACAATATTTTCGCGTTCGGACATGGGAAGTGGACTAGTCGGTGAGTCCGAACAGCGCTCTGGCAATGGCAAATCCAATCACCACGGCCATCAAGGCGCCCACATTATTGGCCAGAGCGTTTGCAAGCGCGATCCCAAGTTTTCCGTCTTGATACAGCTGCATGCTCTCCAACGCGTATGCCGAAAAGGTGGTGAAAGCGCCCAGCAGTCCTATGAAAAAGAGCGCGTCAGTGCGCTCCTGTCCACTGCTTTCGCCGAGAAGAGCCCAGATAAATCCAATTACCAGAGACCCCAGTACATTCACCATGAGTGTGCCCCATGGAAAGGGACCCGATCCGATTCGAACGGCCGCCACGGATACCGCGTATCGAAGACCGGCCCCTGCCGCCCCTCCGACAGCGATGTAAACGAATTTCATCATTATCAGACCTGCAGGGCGTTAAACTCGCTCGACGGCAATCGCCGTTCCACCACCCGTGCCATGACAGATAGAAGCCATACCGAGATTCTTGTCGTGGGTGTGTAATGCATGGACGAGCGTACCGATTATTCGAGCTCCCGAACACCCGATGGGATGTCCCATGGCAATTGCACCACCGTGGACATTCAACTTGTCGTAGGAAACGCCTAACATGTCCCGAAACAGGACGCTGTTCAAGGAAAATGCTTCGTTGTTTTCGAATAGATCAAAATCATCGGTTTTCATCGACAGTTTTTCAAGGACCTTATTGACGGCAGGGATCGGCGCCTCAGGAAAACGCCATGGTTCTCCCGCAGCCCAAGAACTCGCCAGAATGCGAGCAATAGGCTTCAGTCCGAGTCGATCCACTGTGTCTCCACTCGCGACCATGATGGCCGCGGCACCATCACTGATCTGGCTACTGTTACCCGCTGTCAGGACGCCCTCCTTGTCGAACGCCGGCCGAAGTTTGCCCAAAGACTCGAGTGTTGTATTGGCTCGTACTCCCTCATCATTTTTCAGTGTTTTGACTTCTCGTCGATCGCGATACTCGATCGGAGCAACCTCCGGGTCGTATGCGCCGCTCTCCCACGCGGCCACCGTTCTTTGATGCGAAGCCTCTGCGACCTCGTCCAGCTGCTCGCGCGAAATGCCCTTTTCTGCCGCCAGACGATCGGTCTGCGCCCCCATTGCCTCGCCGCTCATCGGGTCCGTAAGACCGTCATGCAGCAGAAGGTCAGTCAGGCCTTCCGGATTTCCCATCAGAAATTTATAGCCCCACCTGGCGCGATGAGAAAGGTAGAAGCCGGTTCCTGACATCGACTCTGTGCCTCCAGCCAGTATCAGGTTCGCCTCTCCAGCTCGGATCATGGTGGTGGCTTGCATCACACTCATCATCCCGGAAGAGCAAACCATGTCTATCGCAAAGCCATCGATCTGATCGGGAATTCCAGCCTTGAGGGCCGCCTGTCTAGGGATCAACTGACCTTGGCCTGCTCGCAGAATATTGCCGAAGATATACAGGTCGAGCTGCTCGCCACTGACGCCGGAGCGCTCGAGAGAGGCTTTCATAACGTGAGCAGCCAAGTCGACGGCTGAGTGGTCCTTCAATGCGCCTCCGAACCGACCGATCGGTGTTCGGACTGCATCTACGATGAATACTTCACGCATCTATATATGGGGTTACCTGCAAAATTCTAGAACACAGGTGTACCCTTCAATCAATTTCGTGTTCGGCTTTAGAAATTCAGAGAACGAATTTCATGGAGAATGCAGATAGTTCGTCACTCATCCCAGCTTGCGAGCGACAGATCGTCTCCTGCCATCATGGCGAAGTACCCAATGAGTAATCCGCGAGCGAGGATTTCCGCCTCTTTTGCCGAAACAAAGAAGGTTTCACCCTTACACTCAATATGGAACTGTTCTCCCTCAGGAGAAACAGATCTTATCAGCTTGAAATCCGCACAGAGTTGAAACAGTTCGTCCAGCGTGGGGCGAACATATAAGACTTCTGTCGGGGGGGCTTCAGATGCCGAATATTATTTACGGGCGCTAACATCGCATTCTCGCGAATTGTGACTATACACGCAGGTATCGTCAAATTCGACGCGATGTTAAATCCGCAAATGGGCGTAATTCTCGGTCAGCGTGCTACAATATGGAACGAAACGTCGGAGGCAAATCCGTAGATGTTTCTGTTTCCAATTTCGGCTCGCCATTTTTGTCGGAAGCATCAGTTTCCGATGTGCCACAATGCGTAGCGTATGCGCCCACTAGATCCGAGGCGATTGCGCTCGCTGCTCTTCCCTGAATGTGACGTCTTTCGAGGACAAATACAGGGTCGTTGTTCTTAATCAGCGCAATGAACGGTGATGATGGAGGGATTCCTGCCATGTACTCACGCGCTCTCGCCGTAGCTTCCATATCCTGTCCTGCAAACACCGTAGTGAACATATCTGGTAATACATTCGACTGCAGTGAAAGTCGAACTGCTGGACGTGCATTCGCTGCGGCACAACCACATACAGAATTGACAACGAGAAGCATCGTCTTGTCTCGCGCTGCTTCGAAGGCATTGTCGACCTCTTCCGCAGTACGCATTTCATTCACTCCTACAGCAACGAGTTCCGCCCTCATGGGCTCTACGAGAGGCTCGGGATATGGCATCTTATGAGATGTTTGATGATTCAATCAGTTGCCGGTTCGAACAATGGCGTACACCCTTTGATCCTCATTTGACTGGCCTGAAGTTTGAGTATTGTGTCAAGCTGCCCGCGACCACCGGGCTGTGGCAAGCCAAAACAGCGCATTTCAATCCGATATGGACCACATTCGGATAATTGAGTGGCAAAATCGACTGAATTTTCCCATGACCTGGATCAAAAAGTGTAAAATCATTGTTGGAGCGAGTCAATTAGACAGGATGCTCGACGACCGAGCAATCGCTGCTGCCGCAGGGTAGTGGCGTTTTTTTGTAGACGAAGACGCAGCGATACGTACAGACCAACATTCGCCGATCAGCGTGAAATTTGAACAATGAGCGATCAAAAAACTACTTATCTGACCGAAGAAGGCCTCCAGAAGCTGCGAGACGAAATCCACTTCATGAAGACCAAAGAGCGCGCTCGCATAGCTCAGGCAATTGGGGAAGCTCGTGCCCAGGGTGATCTTTCAGAAAACGCCGAATATGACGCGGCAAAAGAAGAACAGGGGCATCTCGAAGCTAAAATTGCCCGTCTTGAGACGACAGAAGCGAGTGTTCGCATAATCGACGAGAGTCAGATTGATGCTTCCAAAGCGTATATCATGTCGAGGGTGAAGGTCCAGAACACTGCAAACAAGATGGAGCAGACGTATATCCTTGTCAGCTCTCAGGAAGCTGATTTTGCCGCCGGAAAGATTTCCGTGGGTAGCCCGATCGGAGAAGGTCTGCTCGGAAAAGAGGTAGGCGATGAAGTTGATATTCAGGTTCCAGCTGGAAAGGTGACCCTCAAGATCCTCGAGATCTCGAGAGGGTGACTTACGCAGAATAGTTAACGACCAAAATCAGGATGAACCCACCGATCGACCTACGGAGTGATACGGTTACTAAACCGAGCCAGGCGATGCTGTCTGCAATGGTGACGGCAGAAGTGGGAGACGATGTTTTTGGAGAAGACCCGACAGTAAAGCTCCTAGAGGCTGAAGTGGCCTCTTTGTTGAGTAAAGAGGCAGCGGTTTTTGTGCCATCTGGCACTATGTCCAATCAAATTGCCGTTCGACTTCATACACGTCCAGGAAATGAAGCAATCCTCGAATCGGACGCACATATTCGTCACTACGAAGCGGGCGCGGCGGCTGGTCTGTCTGGAGTACAACTGTATCCCGTGAAAGCAGATCGAGGCATCCTGACGGCTGAACTCGTAGAAGCAAACATTCGTGGGGGACAGGAATGGGATCCGGTGACCAAACTGGTGTGCATTGAAAACACCCACAACCGGGCCGGAGGAACGATCTACCCCCTCTCGACGATAGAAGAAATTGGCGAGGTTGCGAGGAGGCACGAGTTGGCGTATCACCTCGACGGCGCACGGCTCTGGAACGCAACCGCGGCGACTGGTATTTCGGAAGCTGACTACGCCGCCCCATTCGATACCATCAGTGTGTGTCTTTCAAAAGGTCTTGGTGCACCCATCGGATCCTTGCTGGTTGGCTCCACGCATCTGATTCGAGACGGCCGGCGGGTACGAAAAATGCTCGGCGGTGGGATGCGGCAGGTCGGAATTATTGCCGCCGCTGGATTATTTGCCCTAAGAAATAACAGATCGGCGCTCTCGGGAGACCATCAGAAGGCCAAAACGCTGGCTGAGGGATTATCCTCTTTTTCAGCAGTAGAGCTGAATCCAGATGACGTCGAAACGAACATTGTGATGTTTGATATCACCGACGGTCGTTCGGCTCTGGATGTCCTTGAATCCCTGGCAGGTGTGGGTGTTCGCATGGTGCCTTTCGGCCCGACACGCATTCGTGCAACAACGCATAGAGACGTGTCAGATGACGATATTACGACCGCCCTCGACCTCTGCTCCGACGTTCTCGCGGCCCGCTGAAGCACGTTCAGCTCAGGCCGTCAATCCAAATGAGCATACGTAGGATTCGACCGCATGAAACTCCGGTAGCCCCAGTGCATCGAGTCGACGAGCCGTATCCTGATTCCTCTCTTTCGCCCGTTCCCAGAATTCGCGACTGTCGTACGCACCCGGATACATTGCCCGATCTTTCTGACTTTCGTGCTTGAATATCGCCTCGATTTTACGATCCAGGTCCGCTTTTGACATGGGAACGAACACGTCTGACTGGTCAATCTCCCATTCTTGCCATGCTCCCCGGTAGAGCCACACCATCGGATGATCTTCTTCGTCGTGCCTTTCTTGGAATTTCCGGAGGGCTCTCTGAACCGCGAAATAGCACATCCTATGGGTGCCGTGCGGATCGGACAGGTCGCCGGCCACGAAGATGTGCTCGGGCATCTTTTCCTCCAGGAGGTCTAGAACAATCTGCACGTCTTCATCACCAATGGGTTGTTTTCGCACCGTACCGGTCTTATAAAACGGCATGTCCAGGAATCTGGCGTTTTCTCCATTTAAACCCACAACTTCAATGCCTGCGATAGCTTCTGAGTATCTGATATAAGCTTTGATGAGCTGCAAGTCATCAGGATCAACTTCGCCCGGGTCCTTCGCTTGCATCACCTCTTTTAACGTTCTCAGCTTGGAAAGGAGGCTTTCATCACCCCCAAAAAATTCAGCTGACATCTGCATGAACCGAATGTATCTCCGCACATCGGAATCGAACACAGCTACGGAGCCATTGGTCATGTAGGCCACGGTAATGTCATTCTTGTTCTTGACCAGCTTATCCAGCATCCCTCCCATCGATATCACATCGTCATCCGGATGAGGGCTGAACAGAACTATTTTCTGATTTGCGGGGATATCCTCTGAGTAAGCTATTCTCCGACGGAGACTCTCAAAAACGTGTTTACACAGGTCGTCGATGTTCTCGTGCAGGTTGGCGAGACTGTGCAGGTAGTGTCGATGAAAATCTGATTCTTCCAGTCTCAGAATGGCCTTGTCTACCCGCTCGGCGAGCCAGATTACAGCCCGTACCTGAAGCTCGTCTGTCCACTCTACAGGCCGAACGAGCCAGGGCGTCTTGACCCGAGTGAGCTCACCAGCCGAGGCCAGGTCCGTGTAGATGGTGGCCGAGGCGTGCTTCTGCAAGTATGAGGCGGTAACGTCATTGGTCAGCTTCTCCTCGACGGCCCTACAGATAATTGGAGCCTTGTGTTCACCCGTCGCCATGAGAATGACCTCGCGAGCATCCAGAATGGTTCCGACTCCCATTGTGATTGCTTCACGGGGCACGTTATCATCTCCAAAAAAATCGCTGGCTGCATCTTTTCTGGTGAGCTCATCCAGAATGATCACCCTCGTGCGGGTCTCCGGACCCGAGCCTGGCTCGTTGAAACCAATATGACCGCTTCGCCCTATTCCAAGGAGTATCAGATCCAGCCCACCTGCATCCAGGATCTCTTTTTCGTAGGCGAGGCAATAGTTCGTGAGATTCTCCCTTTCAACGTCCCCCTTCGGAATGTGAATATTCTCTGGCGCGATGTTGACGTGATCGAAAAAATTCTCATGCATGAAGCGGTGGTAACTCTGAAGGTTATCCGGTTTCATGGGATAGTATTCGTCCAGATTGAACGTCACCACGTTCGACAGGTCCAATCCTTCCTCTTGATGCATCCGTACCAGGTGCTGATAGACCCCGATAGGAGTGCTTCCCGTTGGAAGTCCGAGCACAAGATCCTTGCCCGCCTTTTTTCTCTCTGCTACGAGTGATGCGATGTGACGGGCCACTTGCAAGGACAGGTCACCGGGCCGATCAAATATTTTAACGGGGATTTTTTCCCGCCAAGAGTCTTCCGTCGTGCTGCCCCCGGAAGACTGGCTACCTGCTGATAAAGACATTTTTCTGTCAGTGCGGTCTAGAATGCAGTGTAGAAGTCTGGGCGAATCAGCAAAATACGGGATCGATGAGCATTGATTATCATCGATGATTGGAAGCTTTGACCAATTGTCCCACGTGGATTTGGGTTGAGGCGG
>Ga0209554_1000387_pt1 | contig 37371 bp, 33 predicted proteins | sample MarorgKNORR_S2LV_5_FD_188221 | JGI IMG/M metagenome (GOLD analysis project Ga0209554, IMG submission 188221) | Marine microbial communities from the Southern Atlantic Ocean, analyzing organic carbon cycling - Bottom_A/KNORR_S2/LV (SPAdes) (version 2) | ecosystem: Environmental > Aquatic > Marine... | reverse complement strand
ATTTATAAATTCAAAAAATTAGTCAACATAGTTTCAAGTGGTCTAAAATAATAAAAATTTAATGTTTTTCTACATATTATCGTTTTTAACATGCTTTTTCATCAAAAAAGAACGAAAACGGTGTAAAAAACAGATAAAAACCTCCACTTAATCACTTCTTTATAGTGCCATATAAAATTAATTACTCCTTTAGAACTAAATTGAAACGATTCACTAAAAAAGCATATCTTTAGTTGGCGGAAAATTACGAGTTAACAACTCTGCAACTAAATCACACTTGCCTGCGGTAGGCAGGCACAAAACCGGTGCCAATCATTTCAAATGGAAATAAGAGAATTAAACATTTTTTCAAATAAGATGAACGAACAAGAAGCCTTTTATGAAAATGTTTTAGGCTTTCAATGCTTTAAATCTAATGACACTAGATTTGAAATAAAGGCTGGTGACACTAAATTAATTTTAGAAAAATCAACTAAAGAATTCTTTTATCATTTTGCATTTCTTATTCCAACGGGTAGCTTAGAAGCTGCGATCGATTATTTAGAAAAAAAATCCATTCATCTTTTACCACTTAACGGAGAGAAAATAATCCACTTTGATACTGGACGAGCAATTTATTTTTATGATGAAGATGGTAACATTGTTGAGTTTATTGAAAGACCAACATTGAATTACCCATCTAGTAGTGATTTTTCTATTAAAAGTATTATTAAACTAAACGAAATTGGCCTTCCGGTTTCAGAACCAAAAAAAATGATTAAAAAACTAATCAATGAATTTGGAATAAAACCTATAAAAAATGCTCCTTTCAATGACAGATTTTGCTGGGCAGGAGATTATAATGGGGCTATTATAATAATAAAGGAGGGCAGGAATTGGTTGCCTACCGAAAAACCAGGGATAATAAATGATTTTTCAATTAAATATATAGCTACAGGTAAGGAATACAATCTGACATTTGTAAATAATAAAATAAAAAACTGGGGATAACAATGTATATAGCAAATTTAAATAAAACTAAACATCTGATGAATGAATATAAAAAATGAACCCCATAAAAAACAACCCAATAGCCCGCTGCACGGAGTAAAATTGATCACAATACTAGAGGTGTTAGTGGAACAGTATGGATGGGAAAGAATGGCAATGAAAATCAACATCAATTGTTTTAAAAAAGACCCTTCGATTAAGTCTAGCCTCAAATTTTTAAGAAGAACACCATGGGCAAGAGATAAGGTAGAACAACTTTATCTTGACTTAGAAAAGAGGAAATAATGAAGATAAGCTTCCAAACACTTTACAGCAACTCAGCACTCCCCTCCTTTTCTAGCAAAAATTAGCACCTTTATATCCTCGTAAAAAAGTAAAAATCATTTGTACGCATTTGGTTTTAATTTTTCACGAATTTCGTTTTTGAAATCACAAAACCTCTTAACCTCTTCTCTTTCAGCAACCTACACTCGTCTTCAATTAAAAAAATCGGAAATTTAAATGTTAAAAAAATGTTAAATACAGTACTATGTGTTGCATAGTACCTTCTAATAGATATATATTTGCATACCAAAGTAGTATATAAAAAATTTATCATGAGTAAAAATAGCGAAAACACCAATGCCTTTTTAATCCACATCTCTGCCTTTTCAGGCTTTATCATTCCATTTGGAAGCATTATTGTTCCGTTGATATTATGGCAAACGCTAAAAGAAAAAAGCAGGTTTTTAGATGAACAAGGAAAAGAAGCTGTCAATTTTAACATCAGTTATGCATTGTACACCTTTATCATCGGTCTTTCCATAATTCCGTTTGCATTGGGTTCTTTTTTAAGTCATATGAGAGACTTCAATCACTTTGATTTTAATTTTGCAAGTAGTGGTTTTTTCGGAATCTTCGGAATTGCATCCATCGTAGGAATTATTGGAATCATCAAATTTGCATTGATCATTATTGCCGCCTTAAAAAGTAACCAAGGAGAGGATTATAGATATCCTTTAACGATAAAATTTATTAAATAACACGTATAAAACTCTTTATATGAAGATAGAAAATACAAAAGCACAAATGCGAAAAGGCATTTTAGAATATTGCATCCTTTCCATATTACACCATGGAGATGCCTATACTTCTGAAATCTTATCGACACTAAAAGGTGCTGAAATAATTGTAGTAGAGGGCACGATTTACCCTTTATTAACACGATTGAAAAATGCTGGATTGTTAACATATCGCTGGGAGGAATCTACTTCTGGCCCACCAAGAAAATATTATGTATTGACAGAAAATGGAGCCCTTTTTTCTAAAGAATTAGACAAAACCTGGGGAAACCTAGTAACCGCAGTAAACCAAATAACAAGTAAAAAAACAACATAATGAATAAGACAATAAACATAAATTTAGGAGGATTGTTTTTCCATATAGATGAGATTGCTTTTCAAAAACTAAGAAGATACTTAGATGCTATCTCAAGATCATTAAGCGATGATCCACAAGGAAAAAACGAAATTATAAAAGACATTGAAGCGAGAATTAGCGAGCTTTTGACTGAAAAAATAAAGGATGCTCGTCAGGTTGTCAATGAAGGTGATATTGATGAAATCATCAAAATCATGGGGCAGCCAGAAGACTATGCAGATGCAGAAGAAGGATATGCCAATGAAGAGTATCATTACAAAAGAAAAAAGTCTTCAGGGAAAAAACTATTTAGAGATGGTGATGACAAATTTTTAGGAGGTGTTGCCTCTGGTATTGCACATTATTTTGATGTAGATACGGTTTGGATTCGACTAGCATTTATTTTATTGGCTTTTAGCGGATTTAGTATCATCACCTATATCATTCTTTGGATTGTAATTCCGCAAGCAGACACCACGGCAGAAAAATTACAAATGGAAGGTGAAGCCGTGAATATTGACAACATCGAAAAAAAAATTCGTGAAGAATTTAGCACGGTTTCAGATAGAATAAAAACCAGTGCCGATGAGATTTCCGGAAAAATAAAAGACGGCGCTTCAGAGTTTTCAAAAAAAGTAAACGAGGGTTTTAAAAAACAGGGCAAAAAAACGTCCTCTGGGTTTCAAGATTTTTTAGACACCTTAGGCACAATAATACTTACCTGTTTTAAGATTATTGGGAAGTTTATTGGAGTAATTCTAATGATCGTTGCCGCACTTACATTAATCGCTCTTATCATCGGAGCCTTCTCTATTGGAAGCTTAGAAATTATAGGATTGGATCATGATTTTGTGAGCTACCCTCCTTTCTTTTATGACTCTATGATTCCGATGTGGCTATTAACCATTTGTCTGTTTCTGATCATTGGATTGCCGTTCTTGATCTTATTTGTATTAGGCTTGCGAATCTTATCAAGCAATGTAAAACAGTTTAGCAAAGCCACTTCTTTAAGCTTATTAGGTGTTTGGTTTGTTGCATTATTGGCATTGATTTTTACAGGCATTGAATTCAGTACAACAAAAGCCTATAACGGCTACCATATTGAAAAAAGCGAGTTGACCTTTATGCCAAGTGATACCCTAAAAATTAAGATGCTAAAAAATGATGATTTGTACTATCAAAGCAATTATGATCAGTATAGCAATCATGAAATTGTGTATCAAGATGAGGTTAAAAAACTATACTCTTCCAATATAAAAGTTGATGTAGAAAAAAGCGAAACAGGCAGCACCTACATTCAAATTAAAAAGCGCTCTGAAGGAAGAAATAGATTAAAAGCGAATAAAATAGCTGCTGACATCACCTACAATTACAATGTGCTAGGCGATGAAATTTTGCTAGACAGCTATTTTTTAAGCAACTATAAAAACATGATGAAAGATGAGGCTGTCTCCATCATACTATTTGTACCAGAAGGTGTTACCGTTTATTTTGACCACAGCTCAAAAAGGTATTTGAATCAAATTGACAACACAACAAACACCTATGATCGTGATATGGTAGAGCATTATTTTTTAATGACCGAAAATGGACTGGATAGTAAAAAATTACATGCCTTAAAAAATTTAGAAACTGATGATCAATAACATTTCATCCTTATAAATCAACAGTAGAGTAACCATTCGTATATAAAGTGCGTCTATATAATGACATTTGTATACTCTAAAAAAACAAGTAATTATGAAAACAACAATCTTAAAATTAATGGTAATCTTTTTTACCACAACGCTCATCTCTTCTTGCGGAGTAGACCTCTTCAATCGCATTGATGGAAACAGACATGTTGTGACAGAAAACAGAAAACTAAATGACGACTTTACTGTTGTAAAAGTGAGTACCGGAATTGACTTATACATCACGCAAGGCAACAACGTTTCTTTAACCGTAGAAGCGGATGAAAATTTACATGACATCATTAAAACGGAAGTAAGAGATGGGCAATTACGTATTTACTCAGAAAAAAATATTTGGAAAGCAAAAGCTCGGAAAGTACATTTAACGGTACGCACTTTAAATGAGTTAAAAGCCACTAGCGGAAGCGATGTTCGTTCTGAAAACGCCATTAAAACAGATGATTTTAAAGTGAGCGTAAGCAGCGGTGCTGATGCAAGAATTACCGTAATAGCAACACATGTAAGATCAAGCGCAAGTAGCGGTGCAGATTTAAGAATCAGCGGAAAAACGGTAAGTCATACCTCAAAAGCAACTAGCGGAAGCTCTATACGCGCCTACGAATTAAAAAGCGAAACTACTACTGTAAAAGTGAGTAGTGGAGCAAACATCGACATCCATGCTTCAAAAGAAATTGATGCAAAAGCGAGTAGCGGAGGAGATATCGACTACAGAGGAAATCCAAAACGCATCCATAAGAAAACATCTTCTGGAGGAAGTGTTTCTAAATATTAAAGTACAAACCCATAATTAAGAGTTCTTCACTCTTAGTTATACACACTAATACTTGGTTTTATTAGTTTACTTGGTAAAAGTCATATTGTTTGTTCAGTATGGCTTTTACTTTTTTCTGATATCTTGATAACTATCAAGATTATTTGCTATTTTTGGTTCACATGAAAAAAACAGTACTCATAGCTTTCGTATTGATTTCCACAGCACTATTTTCTCAAAAACTAACAAAAGGTTTTGTGTATTTAGCTACTATCGATACTACAATTACATCAGAATTAAGATACATCACCCATCATAATTTTATAGGAAAACCGATAGATGGCTATCTTAAAAACATCATCATCGTAACAAGACCTACAGCAAAATCCTTGCGCAACATTCAACAGCAATTACTACCCCTTCATTTACGTTTAAAAATTTATGATGCCTACAGACCTCAACAGGCGGTAAACCATTTTGTACGTTGGGCAAAAGTCTTAAAAGACACCTTGATGAAAAGAGAGTACTATCCAGACGTTCCAAAAACCCGCTTGTTTGAACTTGGTTATATCGCTGCAAAATCTGGCCATACCAGAGGAAGCACAGTCGACTTGACACTCATCAATACCAAGACCAACAAAGAATTAGACATGGGAAGTCCCTATGATTTTTTTGGAGAAGAGTCGCATCCGTATTATAAAAATATAACCGATTTACAAAAAAAGAACCGGTTGTTCCTTCGGGAAATTATGCTAGACAATGGCTTTGTACCTTATGATAGTGAATGGTGGCATTTTACGTTAAAAAACGAACCTTTTCCAGAAACCTATTTTAATTTTCCAATACGCTAATCAATTTTAACAATTCTTAAAGACAAATCTTAACAAACGGTATTATATTTGCACACATAAAAGCATATTTTTTCATTCATGAAGCATCAGAAAACCGTCTTTTTAATACTTACTTTCCTCCTTTTCGGGAGTCAATTTTTGGTTGCACAAATAGAGAATAAGAAAAAAGGAACTACCATTACTATCAAAGCAACCACCACTATTAAAAAACCAAGTCCTTTAACTATTGATACAACTAAAGGGTTTAAGAACGCTTATAAAAATTCTAAAAGTCAACGAATTAAAGCGGAACAAGAAAAAGCCCTAAAAAATAAAGGAATCATTACACCTGAAATGCTTGCAAAGCAACGGTTTAATAAAAACATTGAAAGATCGATACTCAATTTCCCAATGATTGATATGGACTTAGGAAGTTTTCGCACAAAATCTAAAAACATCAATGTGAGTAGTTATGATTTTGGGCTAGAAGACGGAGATGTAATTTCCATTTTTAAAAACGGCATTCTTATCATCGAAAATTATACCCTGCAATCAACGCTGAAAATTTTTAGCATTCCGTTAGACATTGGTTTTAATAAAATCGAAATCCTAGCCGTTGACGAAGGGAGGTACAAACCAAATACTGGTGCTTTTTCAATCTATGACGACTTTAAGGAAGTAATTACAACTGATTTATGGGTATTGGCTAAAGGTGCCAAAGTCATCGCTATCATCATTAGAGAAGAATAAGTCTCCCTGCTATTTTCTGCTCAAAAAAACTTCTTTACATTTTATTTGAAAGCCCTTTTTTTAATTGCAAAAAAACAGCTATTTTTGCGGTTAGCGTTATTTTTACATTAACGTAAAATACATTAAAATTAACAACGAGTACGATGAAGAAAATCACCAAAGAAACCTATATCAATTGGTATAAAGACATGCTCTTTTGGAGAAAATTTGAAGACAAACTAGCAGCCGTTTATATCCAACAAAAAGTAAGAGGTTTTTTACACTTATACAATGGTCAAGAAGCTGTTTTAGCAGGTTCATTACACGCAATGGAATTGGGGAAAGACAAAATGATTACAGCGTATCGTAATCACGTTCAGCCAATTGGAATGGGTGTAGACCCTAAAAGAGTGATGGCAGAATTGTATGGTAAAGTTACCGGAACTTCTAAAGGAATGGGAGGTTCTATGCATATTTTCTCTAAAGAAAAAGGATTTTATGGTGGTCACGGTATTGTTGGTGGTCAGATTCCTTTAGGGGCTGGAATTGCTTTTGGAGACAAATACAAAGGAAACGATGGAGTCACATTGACTTATTTTGGTGATGGTGCTGCAAGACAAGGTTCTGTACACGAAACGTTCAACATGGCCATGTTATGGAAACTGCCTGTTGTTTTTATTGTTGAAAACAATGGATATGCAATGGGAACTTCTGTAGAGAGAACTGCAAACCATACCGATATCTGGAAACTTGGTTTGGGATACGAAATGCCTTGTGGACCTGTAGATGGAATGAATCCTATTAAGGTAGCAGAAGCTGTAGATGAAGCGATACAAAGAGCTCGTCGTGGAGATGGACCTACTTTCTTAGAAATGAAAACCTATCGTTACCGTGGACATTCAATGTCTGATGCACAACATTACAGAACGAAAGATGAAGTTGCAGAATACAAAAAAATTGATCCTATTACGCAAGTATTGGATATCATCAAAGAAAACAACTACTTGACTGATGCCGAAATTAAAGACATCATTCAAGATGTAAAAGATAAAGTAAATGAATGTGAAAAATTTGCTGAAGAATCTCCATATCCAGAAATTAATCAATTGTACGATATGGTATACGAACAAGAAGATTACCCTTTTATAAAATAGACCTATAGATTTAATACACTAGAAAATTATGGCAATAGTAATAAATATGCCCCGCTTAAGTGACACCATGGAAGAAGGTGTTGTAGCAAAATGGTTGATAAATATTGGAGACAGTATTGAAGAAGGAGATATTTTAGCTGAAATTGAAACCGATAAAGCAACCATGGAGTTCGAATCGTTTAACGAAGGGACTTTATTGTATATTGGAGTTCAAGAAGGAGAAACAGCTCCTGTAGACACGCTATTGGCTATTATTGGCGATAAGGGAGAGGACATTTCTGAATTGTTAAAAGAAAAACCGGAACCTGTAGCTGAACCTGTAAAAGAGAACATCAAAAAAGAAGCTTCACCAACTGAAAGCAACGCTCCTGAAGTAACTGAAACGGTTACTGAAACTGTAGCAACAACTTCTGGTGAACGAATTTTCGCATCGCCTTTAGCGAAGAAAATAGCCAAAGACAAAGGAATTAACTTATCTGACATTAAAGGTTCTGGAGAAAATAACAGAATCACTAAAAAGGATGTAGAAAACTACACGCCTGCTACTGCAAGTCAAGAAGCAACAAGTCAAGCTCCTGTTATTGCTTTTGTCCCTGCGGGAGAAGAACATATTGAAGAGGTTAAAAACTCTCAAATGCGCAAAGCAATTGCAAAATCCTTAGGAAATTCTAAGTTTTCAGCACCCCATTATTATTTAACCATTGAGGTTGATATGGATACAGCGATGGCTTCTCGTAAAACCATCAATGCAATTCCAGACACCAAAGTATCATTTAATGATCTGGTTGTAAAAGCATGTGCCATGGCCTTGAAAAAGCATCCACAAGTAAATACTTCATGGAACGAGAATACAACTCGTTACAATAGCCACGTTCATATTGGTGTTGCTGTTGCTGTTGAAGACGGATTGTTAGTACCTGTACTGAAATTTACCGATCAAATGAGCTTGACACAAATTGGCGAAAATGTTCGTGAATTGGCAGGGAAGGCTCGGAATAAAAAGATCACTCCAGATGAAATGCAAGGAAGTACCTTTACCATTTCTAATTTAGGAATGTTTGGTATTCAAGAATTCACATCGATCATCAATCAACCAAACTCTGCAATTTTATCTGTAGGTGCCATTGCTGAAAAACCAGTGGTAAAAGACGGACAAATTGTGATTGGAAACACCATGAAAGTAACTCTAGCTTGCGATCACAGAACTGTTGATGGTGCTAGCGGAGCACAATTTTTACAAACACTACGTACCTTTTTAGAAAATCCTGTTACGATGTTGGCATAGATTTTCTACATGTATAGAATCAAAAAAGCCTTGAGAAATCTCAAGGCTTTTTTTTGTTTTTAGTAGGACTGTAATTTATTTTTTTGCCATCACTACAGCTATCGTTGATGTCATCTCTTGTCCTGCTATTGACATGGTCATATCAATCGTAGTTTTTAACGCCAATCCAGATACTCTATCAATCGTTGCGCTTCCTAAAATTGTTCCTTCTGCCATTCCCGAAATCTTACCTGAAACAGCTAATAGTACGTTGTCTTTTGATATTGATGTTACCGTATATGTAAAATCCATTTTCATTCCTTTATCTTCTTTCGTAACATTCCAAGTACTTCCAGCTTTTACAGCTTCTTTAGGGTATGTAATAGAACTAGATTGATTTACCATTCCGGTAGCACCAGGAAAATCTGGCTCAATCTTCAATTCCAATATTTCTCCTAAACTATTTCCTTTTGTAAAAACAATCATTTTTAACATCGGCCCCATTTGGGCTTTCATCATTTTCCCTGTATCATCCAGTTCATCATCACTTTTATCAGAATCAAAACTCATCAGATTTCCCCCAGTCAACATATCCATTGTCATCTTGGTAAATCTAGTTTCACTTGAATACACATCTTCTTTTACATCTGTAACAGCAATATCCGCTAACATTGTCATACTCATAGAAGAAAGCGTTCCCATGTTTTGTGTCATGTCCATTTTTACCGAATAGGCATCCCCTTTTTTGTAGTTTATTCTAAGTAGTGTTGTTTCTTGTGCTGCACTTACTAACGTAATTGCAAGCAGTACTAGTGTGAAAAATTTCTTTATCATGTTGTTTTTTAAATGATTATTTTAATAAAGAGTAAATATATAGCATTTTTCGTTTTTTTGGATGTTTAAAAAATATTTCTCTAGAAGAAAATTTATCATTGCGTAAAATAAAAAACGCTCGGAATATCTCCGAGCGTTTTTTACATATTTAAAAATTTGTTTTTCTAAAAATCTTGATTCACATCCCAAGCTTCTAACGTTTCTTTTAGTGTTTTGATAAACATTCCACCTAAAGCACCATTCACCACTCTATGATCATAGGAGTGAGATACAAACATTTTTTGTCTGATTCCTATAAAATCTCCTTCCGAAGTTTCAATAACCGCAGGTACTTTTCGAATCGCACCCAAGGCTAAAATTGCTACTTGTGGCTGATTGATAATTGGAGTTCCCATGATACTCCCAAAACTTCCAACATTGGTAACGGTATAGGTTCCTCCTTGAATGTCATCTGGCTTCAATTGATTTGCTCTTGCTCTGGTTGCCAAATCATTTACCGATTTGGTCATTCCAACCAAGTTCAATTGATCGGCATTTTTAATAACCGGAACAATTAAATTCCCATCAGGTAAGGCAGCTGCCATCCCAAGGTTTATATTTTTCTTTTTAATGATTGTATCGCCATCTACAGCGATATTAATCATCGGATATTTCTTCAATGTAGAAGCTACCGCATGCATTAAAATAGGGGTAAAAGTCAACTTCTCTCCTTCTCTCTTCAAGAAAGCGTCTTTCACTTTTGTTCTCCATTTTACAATATTGGTCACATCAATTTCTATAAACGATTGCACATGTGCAGACGTTTGAACAGAATCAACCATGTATTTTGAGATCAATTTCCCCATACGAGTCATCTCAATCACTTCATCTCCTCCATTTACAGAAATTGGAGCCGCTTTTGATGGCTCACGCTGAACTTGCGGTTGTTGCACTTTCTTTTCTTGAACAACAACTGGCTGCGGAGTATTTCCTCTATTTTCTACATAAGCAAGCATATCACGCTTCGTGACTCTTCCATCTTTACCTGTTCCAGAAACAGTTTCTAACTCTTGCATAGAAACCCCTTCTTTTTGTGCAATATTCCGTACTAAAGGAGAATAAAACTTACCAGAATCTGATGTTTTCTCTAGAGGAGCAGCAACAACATCTATTGCTTTCTCAACCGTTTTTTCTATGGCAACAACTTCTGTTGGCTGTGCTAGCACATTTGACACAACTGCTGGAGCAGCTCCTCCGTCAGTTTCTATAATTGCAATGGTATCACCCACAGCAACAAGAGCATCTTTTTCAAACAAAACTTCAACAAGTGTACCTTCTACTTCACTAGGCACTTCAGAATCTACCTTATCCGTTGCAATTTCTACCACTGCTTCGTCTAATTCAATCGTGTCTCCAACCTCTTTTAACCAAGATATAATGGTTGCTTCTGCAACACTCTCGCCCATTTTAGGTAGTTTCAATTCAAATCTAGCCATTGTTTGTTTGTTTTGTTGATTGCGAAAGTACTAAAAATCGATGATTTTTTAGCATTTTTAGCCATTAAAAATTTGCGCATGAAGACTCAAAAATTACATTATTCTCAAAAAAATAAAATATATTTCGCTTATTTCGCTTCAAATCAACAAATACAATTGATTTTACTGAGATATCAACAAAATTCTAAACCCACTCTTTTGGATTCCTTAAAACTTCTATCAACCTTGCTTCTTCTGAATTTTCCTTAGGATGATGATCATAAACCCATTGAACTACAGGTGGCAAGCTCATTAAAATACTTTCAATACGTCCGTTGGTTTTCAATCCAAAAAGCGTTCCTCTATCATGTACTAAATTAAATTCTACATAACGTCCTCTGCGAATTTCTTGCCAATCTTTGTGCGCTTTGGCAAACGAAAACTCTCTTCTTCTCTCTACAATGGGTACATAGCTCTCTAAAAAGCTATTGCCAACTCCAGTCACAAAATCAAAACGATCTTGCATTGAAAAAGCATCCGTTTCTTTTAAATAATCGAAAAACAAGCCGCCAATTCCACGGGCTTCATCTCTATGTGTATTCCAAAAATACGTGTCACAGGTTTCTTTAAACGTCTTATAAAATGCATCATTATACGCATCGCAAGCTGCTTTACAAACGGTATGAAAATGAGTAGCATCTTCATCAAACAGATAATAGGGCGTCAAATCTTGTCCGCCGCCAAACCACTGTGTCACCACATCACCTGAAGTATTGTACATTTCAAAATAACGCCAATTTGCATGAACCGTTGGTACAAATGGGTTTTTAGGGTGCAATACCAAACTCAATCCACAAGCATAAAAATTACCTTCTTCTACACCAAATTGCTTGCGCAAGGCTTCTGGCAACTCTCCATGAACCAAAGAAATGTTTACGCCTCCTTTTTCAAAAATAGCGCCATTTTCAATCACCCGAGTTCTTCCTCCGCCACCTTCAGCACGTTTCCAAATGTCTTCTTTAAACTTCGCTTCGCCATCAACCGCTTCTAACTTAGAGGTAATGGTGTCTTGCAAGTCCTGTATGTATTGATAAAATTGTTCTTTCATTTACTCTTCTATTCTTGACCTGCAAGGTTTCAAAAACCTTACAAAACATTAAAAATAATGAAACCTTATTAAAAAACAAAGAATCGCAGGTGTCAATTAATGTTACATCATCGTTTTATTATAATACGATTCTTTTGTAAAGTCTCTACTATTCATAGAAATGATCGGAACATCTAGAAACATTGAATTCAATTTTGAAACAATCACTTTAGAAAGAGCTGCTTTTTGTTTCCCATTTCTGCCTTCCTTAATATTCCCAAATACATGAATAAAATCATCGTCTGCTCCTTGAACCAATGAATGTACAAAAGGATTCAAACGAACTTTAATATCGTTTCTGACAAATAAGCCTGTTGAAAAAGCGGCTTCAAATACTGCTTCTAACACCACTTGTGGCTCTTGCATTTTCAATACATTCTCGGTACAATCAATAATAAAGTGTGGCATATGAAATTGGTTTAAATTACAATGTACCGCTATTTCCTTTGATAAGGGTTATGACGGAACTTTATATTCTTTTACAGCATCAACAAATGCTTTTGCATTGTCTAACGGAATGTTTGGTAAAATACCATGTCCAAGATTCACAATATACTTGTCCTTACCGAACTCATTGATCATCTGATGCACCATTTTTTTAATTTCAGCTGGCGGCGATAACAACCTCGAAGGATCAAAATTTCCTTGTAAGGTAATATTTCCTCCAGATAAATAACGAGCGTTTCGAGCAGAACATGTCCAATCTACACCCAAGGCAGAAGCCCCAGATTTCGCCATATCTCCCAACGCAAACCAACATCCTTTTCCGAATGCAATTACTGGAGCATCTTCTTTTAATGCATCAATAATTTGCTGCATGTATTGCCATGAAAATTCTTGATAATCGACTGGTGACAACATGCCTCCCCAAGAATCAAAAATCTGAACAGCATCAACTCCAGCCGCTACTTTTGCTTTTAAATACGCAATCGTTGTGTCTGTAATTTTCTGTAATAGTTGATGTGCAGCCATCGGATTTGTAAAACAAAACTCCTTGGCTTTGTCAAAGTTTTTAGAACCTTGCCCTTGCACACAGTAGCATAAAATTGTCCACGGAGAACCTGCAAAACCAATTAGAGGAACTTCATCATTTAACAACTCTTTGGTTGCCTTCACTCCTTGCATCACATACTCCAACGCAACGTTCACATCAGGAACAATCACATTGTCTACATCTTTTTGCGTACGAATTGGATTGGGTAAATACGGTCCGAAATTTGGTTTCATTTCCACTTCAATATTCATTGCTTGTGGAATCACCAAAATATCAGAAAACAAAATAGCCGTATCCATTCCGAATCTACGAATGGGTTGCACGGTAATTTCTGATGCCAATTCTGGAGTTCTACAACGCGTAAAGAAATCGTACTTATCACGAATCGCTCTAAACTCTGGCAAAAACCGTCCTGCTTGTCGCATCATCCAAACTGGTGGACGCTCTACTGTTTCGCCTTTTAAGGCTCTTAAAAATAAATCGTTTTTTATCATTTTCTTAGTTGTCATTCCTGCGAAAGCAGGAATCTTTTTATTACTATCAAAATTTTATCTATGAGATTCCTGCTTTCGCAGGAATCTCATCTCTAATTATTACATTTTACGATGATGAATAGCTGAAATAAACCTGCCTGCGGCAGGCAGGCTCAGCATAACAAAAGCTACATCTTCGATACCTTTTCCATTGCTTTATCAATAGCTTCAGCTGTTTTCTTTAGATCTTTGTCCGTCAATGCAGATGACAAAAACCAAGATTCAAATTGTGATGGCGGTAAAAACACACCATTTCGTATCATTTCCCAAAAGAACACTGCAAACTTCTTTGTATCTGATTTTTGCGCTTCTTCAAAATTGGTAATTGCCGTATTGGTAAAAAATGGATTGATCATAGAACCAAAACGATTCACCACAATAGCTACTCCGTATTTCTTTGCTTTCTCTAACAATATCACTTCTAAAATACGTGCCGTTTCATTGAATTGCTCATACGGATCTTGCTTTTTTAAGGTTGACAAGGTTGCGATTCCTGCTGCCATTGCAATCGGATTACCACTCAATGTCCCTGCCTGATACATATCTCCCAAAGGGGAAACCATTTCCATAATTTCATTTCTTGCTCCGTAGGCACCCACTGGAAAACCTCCACCAATCACCTTTCCCAAACAAATAATATCTGCTTCAACACCAAGCAATTCTTGTGCTCCACCAAATTTAGAACGGAAACCTGTCATTACTTCATCCGCAATTAACAAGACTCCTTTAGACTCTAAATAGGTTTTTAATTCTTTTAAAAAGCCCTCTTTCGGAAGTACAACTCCCATATTTCCAGCGATAGGCTCAATAATTACAGCCGCAATATCATCGTGCTTTTCGAAATGTACTTTCACACTTTCAAGATCATTGTAATTTGCGATCAATGTATTTTTCACTGCCCCTTCAGGAACTCCTTTGCTTCCTGGCAAACTCAACGTTGCCAATCCAGAACCTGCAGCAACCAATAAGGCATCAGAATGCCCATGATAACACCCTGAAAATTTGATGATTTTATCTTTCCCTGTAAATGCTCTTGCCAAACGCAATGCACTCAACACCGCTTCTGTTCCAGAGTTTACAAAACGAACTTTATCCATTCCTGGAAAAGCATCACAAACAATCTTTGCCAATTTGATTTCGTTTTCTGTAGAGGCTCCAAATGTATAGCCGTTTTTCAAAGCTTTATCAATTGCTTTTTGTATTTTTTTATGACGATGTCCTAAAATCATTGGGCCATATGACAACACAAAATCTACATAGTCATTTCCATCAACATCAGTAATGGTACTCCCTTTGGCTTTTTTAATAAACAGTGGATTTCCTCCTACAGATGCAAATGCTCTTACAGGCGAATTTACAGCACCTACTAAATGCTTGAGTCCCTTATTGTATAGTTCTTGTGATTTTTTAAAGCTCATACTTCGCTAGTAATTAGTTGTTAGTCTTTAGTTGTTTTTTTATTGAACCGTTTTTGGAATCAACCTTTTTTTAAGTTGCCATTCCTGCTTTCGCAGGAATGGCAATTAGGTATTAAACAATTTAATTTTTTAACAATACTTTTGCTGCTTCTTTTGCAAAATAGGTAATGATAATGTCTGCTCCTGCTCTTTTCATGGAGAGTAAACTCTCCATCATCACTTTTTCTCCATCGATCCAACCTTTTTCTGCGGCAGCTTTCACCATCGCATATTCACCACTCACATTATAACAAGCAATGGGTCTGTCAAAATTATTTTTTAAATCTCTGATGATATCTAAGTAGGACAATGCTGGTTTTACCATTAAAATATCCGCGCCTTCTTCATCATCAAATGTAGCTTCACGTTGTGCTTCATCTCTATTAGAAGGATCCATTTGATAGGTTTTCCGATCTCCAAATGTGGGTGCAGAATCTGCTGCATCCCGAAAAGGTCCATAAAAAGCAGAAGAATATTTTACTGAATATGCCATAATTGGCAAATTTGAAAAGCCTGTATTGTCTAAGGTTTCTCTGACCATTGCAATGGTTCCATCCATCATTCCAGAAGGCGCAACCATATCTACACCTGCTTTTGCGTGTGAAAGAACTTGTTTAGCGATATTTACTAAGGTGGCATCATTGTCCACATCATTGTCGTGTATAATTCCGCAATGTCCATGAGAAGTATATTCGCAAAAACACACATCGGTAATTACATACAAACTCGGATAGTTCTTTTTGATAAAACGAATTGCTTGCTGCATAATTCCATCATCATTCCAAGTTTCTGTTCCTTCATTATCTTTTTTTGACGGAATTCCGAACAACAATACTGCTGGAATTTTTAAAGCAACAACTTCGTCCAATTCCTTAGAAATTCGATCCAATGAAAAACGTTTGATTCCTGGCATAGAAACAATTTCTGTTTCGACATTTGTACCCTCTTCAATAAAAAGCGGATACACAAAATCATCTACAGATACTTTGGTTTCTCGTACCAATCTCCGAATGCTTTCTGTTTTTCTAAGTCTTCTCGTTCTAAACATAGTCTTCAATTGTGTCGTTTTTTTTATACTGTCATTCCTATCATACTGTCATTCCTGCGAATTTATCTGCCGTAGGTAGAGGCAGGAATCTCTCTATTTATCAAACCAATCACCTGACAAATCATACCTACAAGGTTTTGAAAACCTCGCAGGAAGCTTTATTTTTTTACAAAATGCAAATTAACCATTTCAATCACACTTTCTACCGTTGGTAAATTAGCAACTTCTACCTTGTCAAAATGCTTTCTTGCTTCTTTGGCGGTACTTTCTCCAATACAAAAAGCAACAGGCTCTGTCGTGTTTTTTTGCAAGTAGCTTTCTACGGTTGACGGACTGTAAAACAGAACACCACTTACTTTTTCACCCACCTTAACAGGACTATACATTGTTTTATATGCCTCTACCTCATGTACTACAATTCCTTTTTCGGTCAACACTTGCGGCAACGTATCTAGGCGTAAATCACTACAGAAATACGTTACTTCTTGCCCTTTGATTTCTTCGGATAAAAATTCAGCCAATTTTGCTGCATTCTTTTCGGTATGTGCTACCGGCCCTATTCTTTTCTCTATCAAGCGCTTTGTTCTTCTTCCTACGCAATATATATTTTTGAAGTGCAATTCATCCGAAGTAAAATTATGCAAAAGGGCTTCTACACCATTTTTACTCGTAATAATTACATGCTCTATCTCATTTTTCAGCACTTTGGGTGCAATTCTATTAAAACGGATTTTAATAAAATCACTATCTTCAACAGACATGGTTTCTGGCAATAAGCCCTTCTGTGCAATCGATAGCTTTTTGGTAGAATAGATTGCAAATTCTTTTTCAATAGCTTCATCTACTTCCATCAACTCTTTACCTCCTCTACTCAAAATAAAATCGGCACATTCTTTGGCAATATAATTATGACGTCCTACTTTTTCTTTAGAAGAAACTTCTATTTTTTTAGATCCGTCTCTACTCAACAAAACACCTTTAAAATACACTTCTTCCTCTTTAACATATGCCAAGGCACCAATTGGCGCAGTACAACCTCCTTCTAAAAGGTTCAAGAAATCACGTTCAACAGTTGTTAACATGGCTGTTTCTTCGTCGTTTAATTCTTTACATATTTTAAGAATATCTTTGTCTTCTGAAAGTGCTGTGATTACAACGGCTCCTTGCGCAGGTGCAGGCACCATCCATGTCAAGCTAATGGCATTGGGCGGCTTGATTTTTAATCGTTCCAATCCAGCAGCGGCAAAAACAGCTGCATTCCAATCGTTATCTTCCAATTTTTGCAGTCGTGTATTCACATTTCCACGTAAATCAACTACGGTATGAGTTGGATATCTGTTGAGCCATTGGGCTTTTCTTCGCAAACTTCCTGTTGCAATTACAGCCTCTTTTTCTGCCATAAACTCTTCATTGTTTTTAAAGACCAATAAATCGTTCGAATTTCCTCTTTTTAAAACAGCAGCTTGCACAATTCCTTTAGGCATAGCAGTGGGCACATCTTTTAAAGAATGCACTGCGATATCAATCTCATCATTCAACAATGCGATGTCTAAATTTTTTGTAAAAATTCCTGTAATCCCCAATTCGTATAAAGGTTTATCCAACACCAAATCGCCTGTAGTTTTTACAAAAACCAGTGTTGTTTTGTGTCCTAAATACTCTAATTGTTGTTTTACAGTTTTAGCTTGCCAAAGGGCTAGCTGACTATCTCTAGTTCCAATTCTAATTATCTTCTGCATGTGTTTTATCTAAATTAGCTCCAAACATTTTAGTCACAACATTGATACTTTCTGGTATCGATGTACTTTCGTCTTTTAAGTGCTTTACAAACTGAGTGGTTATTTTTTGTATAAATCTTGACGTAATTATGGTTGCCTGCTCTTCGTCAAAATCTTTTATTTTTTTACGATGAAAAGCAATCTCATCTTGCTGTATCGCTTCTAGAGATTGTTTTAAAGCGCTAATTGCTGGTGTAAATCTACGATGATTTAACCATTCATTAAATTCTTCTTTATGCGTTTCTACGATTTTCTCTGCAACTGGAATCTCCTGCTGGCGAACCGCTAGTGTTTCGTCAGTGACTTTTGATAAATCGTCCACATTTACTACGGTAACATTCTCTAAACCATAGACTTCTTTTGAAACATTTGCGGGCATTGATAAATCTAAAATTAGTAATTTTTTAGTTAAAGAAATGTGCTTCTTTGTAATGGTAGATACACTTGCTCCTGTAGAAACAATTAAAACATCTGCATGTTCAATCTCATTAGACAAGTCTGAAAATGTTCCTTTTCTAATGGATGCGTGTTCTTTTACAAACGCTGCTGCTTTATCTTCCGTTCTATTGATCAAACAAACCGTTTTATTTTGAGTGTATTCAGCTAGGTTCTTACAGGTATGTTTTCCTATTTTCCCCAAACCAAATACCAAGATGTTTTTCGAATTATAATCTGGTAAGTTTTTGACAATGTACTGCACTGCTGCATACGAAACAGAAGTGGTTCCAGAACTTAACTTTGTCTCATTCTTTACACGCTTACTCGCTTGCATCACATTATTGAGCAGTCTTTCAAAATAAGCATTGGTTGTTTTGTATTTCTTTGCTTGTTTGAAGGCTTTTCTCAACTGACCTACAATTTCATAATCGCCTAAAATCTGGCTGTCCAAACCTGTCCCCATTCTAAACAAATGTAGAATTGCTTCTTGGTTTTTATGTACGTTAGATACTTTGACAAAATCTTCTACTGAGCCATTTGAATGTTTACACAACAAGCTTATCAACTGAAAAGGGTGTTCTGCAAAACCGGTAACCTCTGTTCTGTTACATGTAGACAATACAAAAATACCATCAATGCCTTTTTCTTTGGCTTCTTGTAAAAGGGCGATTTGATTTTCTTCTGACAAAGAAAAGCTTCCTCGCATTTCAGCATCTGCTTTTTTATAGCTAACACCGATGTTGTACAAATTTTTCTGCTGATTTTCTATATGCATGCAATATTCTTCAAAAGTTCGTCAAAAATAACCTCTTTGTTTTAATAAAAATGTCGCTCAAAGAACTTTTAATGTCGTTTTTGGTTTTTTCTGTTTTTTTTCTATTAAATACTTGTATAAATGTGTATTTTCGCAGTGAAAACAAGTGATTCAATCTATTTTACATAGAATCATTCTAAATAACATAAATTTAAAACATCGAAGGTATCATGTCAAAAAGTGTCGCAGAAAGTCCATTTCAAGAAATCAACTTAGATAACGATTTTCATCTCTTACATTTTCAGAACGATAGCGATGAAATTCAGCGTTTTGAACGAGATATTGACAATACTTATATTCAGCTACATTTTTGTATCAAAGGAAATTCTAAATTTCACTTTAACAACGGAACGTATATTTTTGATGTGCTAGACAAGCACTCTATTTTATTATACAATCCTCAACAAAAATTACCCATCAATTTAGAAATAAGACCAAAAACAACCTTACTTTCTTTGTTGATCTCTATTGAAAAATTCCATTCTTTATTCTCTAAAGAATCAGGATACATTCCTTTTTTAAGTCCCGATAATGCCAATAAAAAATATTATGATGACAGCGTTATAAAGCCAACCGTCTTGGTGGTGTTACAACAAATCATCAATTCTAACATCAACAGTTCTGTCAAAGACTTGTATATCAAAGGAAAAATATACGAACTCTTAAGCTTACATTTTCAAAAAGACGAAGCTTCCACAGGAGAATATTGTCCGTTTTTAGTAGATGAACAGCATGTGTTGAAAATCAGAAAAGCAAAAGACATCATCATTTCCAATATGGTTGACCCGCCGAGTTTGCAAGAACTTGCCAATAACGTAGGACTGAGCCTAAAGAAGCTAAAAGAAGGATTCAAGCAAATTTATGGAGATACCGTTTACAGTTTTCTCTTTGAGTACAAAATGGAACATGCGCGCAAATTATTAGAAAGCAACCAACACAATGTAAATGAAGTGGGCTTACGAGTTGGATATAGTACGGCAAGTCATTTTATTGCGGCTTTTAAAAAGAAATTTGGAACCACCCCAAAAAAATACGTTACAGGAATTAGGAATTAGGAAAATTAAAAAATAAAGGGAGATTCATCTATATGAATACAAAAAAAACGCACAGAGAACTCTTTTATACGTTGCCAAGAAACATTAACTAACAATAGTGAAGCAATTACACCATACAGAAATAGAAAACAAGCAACAGCAATTCCCCATTACCATTGTTTGTGATGCCATTCGCACCCCAGAAAATATCGGAATGTGCTTTCGTATTTCTGAAAGTTTTGGTGTAGAAAAGATCTATCTGCATGCGAGTTCTCCATCCAAAGAAAACAGAATTGTACAAAAAACAGCACGAAACACAATACAACAAATTCCGCATGAAACGTACACCGATTTTGAGCAACTTATTGGCGATTTAAAAGCAGCAGGAAATGCTATTATTGGCATTGAAATTACCGACAAAAGCATTGATATTCAGGATTTTGATTTTTTGGCGCATCAAAAAATCGTCTTGCTATTAGGAAGTGAACGAAACGGAATACAAAACATTAATTTAGTAGACACAACGGTTGCCATACCCATGTTTGGGAAAAACTCATCCATGAATGTAATTCACAGTTTGGCAATTGCATTGTATGAGGTTACGAATCAATTGAAAAACATATAAAATGTCATTACGATTCCGAATTCTCGGGAGAAGTAATCACAACAATTAAAAAAGAATATATCAGCTTCTCGATACAATTTTTTATTATCTCGATTCCGATCGACATAACAAAAAACCACCTGCCTACCGCAGGCAGGCTCGAAGTGACAACAGCTAACTTCCTATTTGGGAAGCATAAAAGAAACAAATGAAAGGTATTTTATTAATCAATTTAGGATCACCAGATAGTGCATCAGTAAAAGATGTTCGCAGCTATTTAGATGAATTTTTAATGGATGAACGTGTGATTGACATTCCTTATTGGAAACGTTTTTTACTCATCAAGGGAATTATTTTACGGTCGCGTCCACAAAAATCTGCTAAATCGTATCAAAAAATTTGGTGGAAAGAAGGCTCTCCTCTTGTAGTCATTTCTGAACGATTTGCTAAAAAAGTATCAGACAACACAGAACTTCCTGTTGCCTTGGCAATGCGCTACGGATCAATGCCTATCGAGAAAGGCTTTCAAGAATTGGCAGACAAAGGTGTTGATGAAATATTGATTGTTCCACTGTATCCACATCATGCAATGTCTTCTACAGAAACTGTAAAAGTAAAGGCAGAGGAAATCCGCAAGAAAAATCATCCGAACATTAAAACAACGGTAGTACCCGCTTTTTATAACAATCCTGATTATATCAGAGCAATGAGTAACAATATCAAAACTCATTTAACTGGTTTTGATTACGATCATATCTTATTTTCTTACCACGGATTGCCAGAGCGACATATTTTTAATACGGACCCTACAAAAAAACATTGTAAATTAGACAAATCTTGTTGCGAAACCGCATCAATAGCACATAAAACCTGTTACCGTCACCAATGTTTTGAAACCACGAAAGAGATTGCGAAAGTCTTGAATTTAAAAGCAGGAACCTATAGCAATTCCTTTCAGTCTAGAATGTTAAAAGACCCATGGATTAAACCTTATACAGATTTTGAATTTGATCGGCTACACAAAGAGGAAGGAAAAAAGAAACTAGTAGTGATTACCCCTGCTTTTGTTGCTGATTGTTTGGAAACACTAGAAGAAATTGCCATAGAAGGGAAAAGACAGTTTTTAGAAACTGGCGGAGAAAGCTATATGCACATTCCGTCTATGAACGACAATGATGATTGGGTTACTGTAATGAATAAATGGATTGATGATTGGGCGAGTAACAATGAATTAATGAGGTAATAACAAAATTTACAAGTGACAATTGTTCACCCTGAGCTTGTCGAAGGGTTCACTAATAACTGATAATTGATAATTGATAAAACTATGGATTTTTTATACGTAAAAGCATTACACATCATTTTTGTCATTACTTGGTTTGCAGGATTGTTTTATATCATTCGTTTGTTTATCTACCATGTAGAAGCTGAAGACAAAGAAGAACCTGCAAAAGGAATTTTACAAACGCAATACAAGCTCATGAGCAAAAGGCTGTGGTATATCATTACATGGCCATCGGCCATCTTGGCAAGTTTCTTTGCTTTTTGGATGCTGTATAAAAATCCCGCATACCTCCAAATGCCTTGGATGCTCGTTAAATTATCTTTTGTAGGAGTCTTGTATGTATATCATGGAATCTGTCACAATATATTCAAGCAATTACAAAATGACATCGTCAAGTACTCTTCTTTTAAATTACGTATCTGGAATGAAGTGGCAACCATTATTCTATTTGCCATTGTGTTTTTAGTAACGCTAAAAAGTGCTATCAATTGGATTTGGGGCGTTGTTGGAATTGTCTTATTCGGAATCTTATTAATGCTCGGAATAAAACTGTACAAGCGCATTAGAAAGAACAATGAGGGAATGAGTTAATGTGGGAATGAGTTAATGAATTAATGAAACAACGGGAACTGATAATTAACAAAAGACTATCCCTTTATAGATTGTTCAAACGGAATTCGGTTTAAAATACTTCTCCCTAAGGTTATTTCATCGGCATATTCTAATTCGTCGCCCACTGAAATTCCGCGTGCAATCGTGGAGATGATCACCTCGTATTTTTCGATTTGTTTGTAGATGTAAAAATTGGTCGTATCTCCTTCCATGGTAGAACTTAGTGCGAAAATCAATTCTTTTACTTTGCCTTGTTTTACTTTTTCCACCAACGAATCTATTTGTAAATTATGAGGACCAATGCCTTCAATCGGAGAGATTTTTCCTCCCAACACATGATACAATCCTCTGTATTGCGCAGTGCTTTCAATGGCCATTACATCTCTAATGTCTTCTACCACACAAATAATGTCTGAATTTCTTTTTGGGTTGTTACAAATTTCACACAACGTGGTATCAGAAATATTGTGACATTTTTCGCAAGACTTTATATCGTTTCTGAAATGCAACAAGGCTTCTGCCAAATATCCTGTATGTTCAGTAGGTTGTTTTAACAAATGCAAAACCAAACGCAAGGCCGTTCGCTTTCCTATTCCAGGCAATCGAGAGACTTCATTTACAGCATTTTCTAATAATTTTGACGAAAAATCCATAGTTGCAAATGTAAGTTTTTTGACGGTAATACAAATGTCACTTCGAGTGAAATTTAGAAGTAGTATAAATCCAACTATTAAACTTATATTCGTAACTCATAATTCGTAATTCATAATCAACAATGCAGCCGTTACACATCCTTCTCTTAATCTCTGGATATTTTACAATCTTATTTTTAATCTCATACCTCACTGGAAAAGATGATAGCAACGAAACCTTTTTTAGAGCCAAAAAACAATCCCCTTGGTTTATTGTGGCTTTCGGTATGATTGGAGCAACACTTTCTGGAGTCACTTTTATTTCTGTCCCAGGAACAGTAGCTGTTCAAAAATTCGGGTACATGCAAATGGTTTTTGGTTATGTTGTAGGGACATTAATTATTGCCTATGTGTTATTACCTATTTACTACAAACATAATGTAACCTCAATCTATCAATATTTACATACTCGATTAGGTCCAAAATCTCATAAAATTGGTGCTTTTTTCTTTTTACTTTCAAGAACTATCGGCGCTGCTTTTAGAATCTTTTTAGTTGCACTAGCTATGCAATATCTAATTTTCGACGAATGGAATGTTCCTTTTATTATTACTGTACTCTTCTCTATTCTTTTAATTTGGGTATATACGCATCGAGGAGGAATTAAAACCATTGTCTGGACAGACACCTTGCAAACCTTCTTTATGTTATCAGCTGTGGTCTTAGCAATTTATTTTATCAACCAAAAAATAGGCTGGAGCTTTTCTGAGTTTTATACCTCGGATGAATTAAAAGATTTTAATCAAATCTTGTTTACTGATAACTTTAACAACAAAGCCTTCTTTTTAAAGTCTTTTTTAGGCGGAATCTTTATTACAATTGCAATGACAGGTGTTGACCAAGATATGATGCAAAAAAACTTGACTTGTAGAAACTTAAAAGACGCACAAAAAAACATGATCTCAATGATAGGTCTATTGGTAATCGTCAACTTTTTGTTTTTACTACTAGGCGCTTTGTTATATATCTATGCAAACAAATTTGGCTTGGAAGTGCCTATTATTGATAATATCGAAAGAACCGATTTATTATTTCCTATGATTGCTGTAAAAAGCGGCTTAGGTTCACCATTGGCGATGGTTTTTATTTTAGGAATCATTGCTGCTGCCTATTCAAGTGCCGATTCAGCCCTAACATCGTTAACAACTTCTTATTGTGTGGATTTTTTAGATATTGAAAACAAAGAAAAATCTATCCAAAAAAGACTACGAAAAAAAGTGCATATAGTAGTTTCTGTAATTTTAGTTATTGTCGTTGTATTATTTAATAGTGTATTGGAAAGAGATGTTATTACAGGGCTGTTTACTATTGCTTCCTATACCTACGGACCACTATTAGGATTGTTTTTCTTTGGCATTTACACAAAACACAACGTAAAAGAAAACTATGTCTTACTAGTTTGTGTCCTTTCGGTAGCTATCAGTTATTTTTTGAATAAACATTCGGTAACTCTTTTAAATGGCTATCAATTCAGTTTTGAATTACTTGGCTTAAACGGATTGATGACTTTTTTAGGCTTGTGGTTGATACGAAAAAAGAAAACCAGTTCACAATAGTTAAAAAAAATGAAAAAAATAAGTATACAAGGAATCAAATTTGACGAAAAATCGTCGTATCAAAAAGGCCCAAAACTTGCTCCTCCATTAATTAGAGAAGCATTGCATTGTGGTTCGCTAAATTTGTTTGCAGAAAATGGAATCTCTATAGAAAACTCAATGATTGAAGATAAAGGAGACTTTGAAATTTCAGAATATTTTGATATTGAAGAGATCACAAAAAAGCACCTTGACCTTAACCATAAAATTTTTACACTTGGAGGAGATCACTCAATAACCTTTCCTATTATCAAGGCCCATCATAAAAAATATCCTATAATAGACATTCTTCATATCGACGCCCATTCTGACTTATATGATACTTTTGAAGGAGATAAATACTCTCATGCCTGTCCATTTGCAAGAATTATGGAAAATGGTTTTGCGGCTAGATTGGTTCAAGTAGGTATCAGAACGCTGAATACACATCAAGCAGAACAGGCTAAGAAATTTAATGTAGAAATTCATCAAATGAAAGAGTTAGACCTTACTAAAATTCCGGTTTTTAAAAACCCGCTATACATTTCTCTTGATATGGACGGATTTGACCCTGCTTTTGCTCCAGGAGTTTCACATCACGAACCTGGAGGATTGTCTTCAAGACAAGTCATTGAATTAATTCAGAATATACATACAGAAGTAATAGGCGCAGATATTGTTGAGTACAATCCAAATCGCGATTTTCAAAATATGACCGCATTTTTAGCGGCTAAAATGATGAAAGAGATTTTAGTGAAAATGATGTAAAACAATCGCTATTTTTAATAAAACAAAGCGGTCCACACACAAGCCATTGTGAATTATAAAAAATCAAGAGACTCTTAAAAAAGCGCTAAAACAATATCCAGCATAGAATAAAACGGAATAGAAAATTGCGCACGTAAACAAAATTAATTTTAACAATTTCAGCCCTTAAAAAACAGGTATTTAGAAAGCTTTATTCAACCTTTTATCCGTAAATTTGTAAACTTTTATACGACACCTATTACTGATGAAAAAAATCTTAGATATCCTCTATTCAACACGCCTAACAGCAATTTTGTTTTTCTTATTTGCAACCGCAATGGGAATTGCTACTTTTATAGAAAACGACTACGGAACACAAACGTCAAAAGCATTGGTGTATAACACCTGGTGGTTTGAAGGAATCATGCTCTTTTTTGTGATTAATTTTTTTGGTAACATCTTCCGATACCACTTGTATAAAAAAGAAAAATGGGCCGTATTATTATTTCACACGTCTTTTATATTGATCTTAATTGGCGCTGGAGTTACCCGTTATATTGGCTATGAAGGCATTATGGTGATCCAAGAAGGAGAGTCTACCAATAAATTTTTAACAGAAACGGTCTATGTAAATGCCGTTATCGATGACAGCAAAGAACAAAAATCGTATCGTAAAAAAATACTCCTCTCTGCTTGGGGAAAAAATAATTGGAGTTTTTCTACAGAATTTAAAGGGCAAGCTATTGATTTTAAGCTTGTAGACTACATTCCGTGGGCAGAAAAAAAATTGATTGCAGATGAAAATGGAGAAGAATATTTATTCTTTGTAGAATCTAGTAGTGGATCAAGACATGAGCACTATATCAAGAAAGGAACGGTACAAAATATTCACAATGTGTTGGTTGGATTTGACACACCCAACAAAGCAACCATCAACTTTACCAATGTAGATGGAAGCTTAAAAATGGTAACTAGTTCTGATGGAGATTGGTTTCGAATGGCAGATCAACAACGTGGAAACATTGTAAAAGATTCGGTTCAAAATTTTCAATACTTAACCTTACACAACATTTCTGACTTGCAATTTGTAATTCCGAAACCTGCAGAAAAAGGGGTTTTAAAAATGATTCGTGGACCTAAAAATGATAAAATTCTAGACCTCATCATTGTAGACATTACCACGCAAGGAAAAACAGCACGTGTAGAATTGGTTGGTGGAAAATACAACTCCTTAAATTCTGAAGCAACCAAGATTGGTCATTTGAATTTCAGGTTATTATACGGTTCACAAACCTTAGAAACACCTTTCCACATCAAGCTCAAAGATTTTCAATTAGAAAAATATCCTGGATCAGAAAGTGCCGCTTCTTACGCAAGTGAAGTGGTGGTGATTTCTCCAGAAGAAACCTTCGACTTCAAGATTTACATGAATCATATTTTAGAATACAAAGGCTATAAGTTTTTTCAATCTAGTTATGATATTTCAAAAGGTTATGAAGAAACACACTTATCTGTAAACCATGATTATTGGGGGACTTTTATCACCTATGTTGGGTATTTCTTGTTGTTCTTCGGATTGATTTGCATTCTCTTTGTAAAAAATACTCGTTTTGATTCTTTGAAAAAATCATTAGACAAAGTTCGTAAAAAAAGAGCAGCCTTGTCTTTAATGGCATTGCTGTTTGCATCGATTACTGTTTCTGCACAACATCAAGAGCATTCGATCAGCAACCAACAAGTAGATTCAATTTTAAAAGCCAATATCGTTAACTTAGAGCATGCCGAAGCATTTAGCAGGTTGGTCATTCAAGATGCTGGAGGAAGAATGAAACCAGCACATACATTTGCTTCTCAATTGGTTCGGAAAGTAAGTCGCCAAGAAACGTTTAATGGCATGACGCCAAGTCAGGTACTAATTTCTATTATTGAAAATCCACGATTTTGGTACGAAGTACCCATGATTTACTTAGAAAGAGGAAATACTGAAATTAGAAACCTTATAAATGTTCCTGTTACTGCAACACATGCGAGATTGTCAGATTTCTTAACAAATAAAGGAGCTTACAAAATCGAAGAAAAAGTTGCGGAAGCTCAGAAAAAAAACATCAAAAATAAGTTTGAAAAAGACCTCATCAAAATTGATCAAAGAGTAGGGTTGCTTTACAATGCTATTTATGGTACTATTTTTAAAATTTTTCCAATACCAAATGATCCAAATAACAAATGGGTTTCGCAACCTGAAACCTTAATGGCTGGTTTTAAAGGAACCGACTCTGTATTTGTTCGTCAAGTATTGCCTGTGTACACTCAAATGCTTCAAAAAGCAAAAGAATCAAACGACTACACACAAGTTGACAAAGTATTGAAAGGAATTAAAAACTATCAAAATAAATTTGGCGCAACTGTAATTCCAACTGAAAATAAGATCAACGCAGAAATCATCTATAACAAAGTCCAGATCTTCAAACAATTGGCCAAATACTTGGGCTATGCGAGTTTCTTAATGCTCATATTTGTAATGATTCAGATCTTTACAAACCGAAAATGGGTACACTACATCGTAAAAGGATTGATTGCTTTTATTGTCGTTCTTTTTGCGCTGCACACACTAGGCTTAGGTGCTCGATGGTTTATCAGCGGAAATGCTCCTTGGAGCAACGCCTACGAGTCTATTATTTTTGTGGCTTGGGCAACCATGTTATTTGGATTGATCTTTGGAAGAAAATCGTCGTTAACCATTACTGCAACTACATTTTTAACGGCAATCATTTTAGCATTTGCACATCAAAGTTGGCTAGATCCAGAAATTGCCAATTTACAACCCGTACTAAACTCATGGTGGCTAATGGTACACGTATCCATCATTGTAGCGAGCTATGGACCGTTTTCTTTAGGAATGATTCTAGGACTCTTCTCTTTGACTTTAATGGTGTTTACCACACAAAAAAATAAAAAGAGACTCAACTTAATTATCAAAGAATTAACCATCATTAATGAAATGGCGGTGACCGTTGGATTGATTATGTTGACTATTGGAAACTTTCTTGGCGGCATGTGGGCAAATGAAAGTTGGGGGCGTTATTGGGGTTGGGACCCAAAAGAAACATGGGCCTTAATTTCTATTATGGTGTATGCATTTGTATTGCACATGCGTTTGATTCCAGGATTAAAAAGTAGGGTGACATTTAATTTCGCCTCTGCTTTTGCATATCTGTCTATTATGATGACCTATTTCGGAGTAAATTTCTACTTATCTGGTTTGCACTCATATGCAAGTGGCGATCAAAGTGTGACTCCAAAAGAAGCCTATATCTATATCGGATTCTTAGTGGTTCTTACATTTTTCGCTTGGCAAAAACACAAAAAATATTATAAAAAATAAAAGACAAATTCGTATAAAAACGTACTTTTACTCATCAATTAAAATTTAAACAACATCTATGTTTCATAAAAATATCAAATTAGTATTGGCAGCAATGATCACTGCTTGGTCTGTATACGAATTTTCTCAAGTTCACATTATGAATGGTATTTCCATTTTGTTTTTGGCGGGAATATTTATACTTCTTTATTTTAAAAACGAATTCATCTTATTGGCCTTTTTACAATTGCGTAAACAAAATTTTGAAGGTGCTAAAAAATGGCTCACCTATATTAAAAACCCAAGTGCTGCACTGACGAAGAAACAAGAGGGATATTATAATTTTTTACACGGAATTATGCTGTCTCAAACCAACATGACTCAAGCAGAAAAGTTCTTAAAAAAAGCCATAAAATTAGGCTTGTCTATGAATCATGATTTGGCCATGGCAAAATTGCAGCTAGCAGGAATCTCGATGACCAAAAGACGTAAACGTGAAGCGACACTACTGCTAAACGAAGCGAAAAAACTAGACAAACAAGGCATGTTGAATGATCAGATAAAAATGATGAAACAACAAATGAAGAAAATTTAATTTCTTTATTTGTCTACATAAAAAAAGGCTTCTGATTTTCAGAAGCCTTTTTTTATATTGTATTGCTTAACATTATTTCAATCTTGTCAAGATCAAATCTGAATTGTATTCCAATAAGAACAATCCGTTATTTTCTGTAATACTGAATAGCCTTTTTTGAAAATTGAATTTACTTTCCAATCGATAAGAAATCCCTTCTTTATACGTGTCATACAAGTTCTTTCCTGAAGCCAATCGTACAATAACATCATACATCACATCAAAACCTCTCGTTGCATAATACGATGGCAATGCTTTGTTCTTTCTAAGATATTGCTTGTTAAATGTTTTTGCAGCGATAGAAGCTTCATCAACAAAAGTATCTGTTACATACACAAAGCCTAATTGCGCCAATTTATTGTTATCTACCTTGGCAAAGGTATTCCCTTTTTCAAAAGCAAAAACTTTTACATTATAATTAACTTTTTCTTCTTGTTCTTCATCTTCCTCAGCTTCTTCTGGCTCTGGAAAACTAATCAAACTATTCAAAGCATTCGACGCAATAACACTGTTCTTTGTCGCTATAATCACCCAATTATCAACCTTTGTAGTATCCGATTTCAATAGGTTTAAAAACCGCTCTTGAGCAATATAGCCATGATGTGGAATTATCGAATGTACAATATCAATCGAATCATGCTGTTGTAACACAGAAGAAATTTGTTCGATTTCTGTCATCGAAACATCCGTAGAATCCCCAACAATAATAATATTCTGATTGGTGTAAATCTTAGAAATATGAGAGAGCAGCGTTTCTTTATATCGCTTTTTATCTGGAGAGGTTTTTACAATTCTTGGAGATATAAATGAGGTTTGTACTTTAGAAAAAACAGGCAATACAACAGGCATGCTCACACTATTTGCTATTTTTTTTGCTTCTTCACGATATAATGGACCTACAATCGCGTCCATTCCTTCTAAAGAGTTCTCATAAATAATTTCATTGATCTTTGTATTTCTATCTTCAGTATCAAAAACGGTAAGCTGAACTTGAATTCCTTGATTTCTCAAAGAATCAATGGCTAGTTCTGCTCCTAAATACAAATCGGTCACAATATTTGTCAGTCGATCATTTTGAAAAATTTCTTGTGGAGAAATCGTATCAAATAAAGCAGCTCTAAAGGGCAACAGTAAGCCTATTTTTATAAACGTATTGTCTGCAATGGTATCCGTATAGATCACGTCTAGCTCCTCACCCACAAGACGTTCTTTGATTTTGATGACCGTTCCTAATTTCAATCCATCTATTAGACTGGGGTTCAATGCCAACAAATCAGATTTCAAGACATTGTAATACCTTGTCAATCCATAAAAAGTATCTCCTTTGTGTACGCTATGCAATACATATTTTTCTTTTAAGTCCGCAATACTATCTCGTGCTTTTAATGTCTCTTCCTCAAGTAAGCTTGTAACAATTTCAGTGACCTTCTTTTTAGTAACAGTTGCAAGAGCCGCTGTTTTTGGAACAACAATTTCTGTATCTGCTTTGGGTTTTCTACCAACATCTGGATTTAAACGTAACAAATCTCGTGTTCGCATATCCAATTTTTTGGCAATACTCCGCATCGTTTCTCCTTGCTTTACCGTATAGCTAACATACTTTTTTTGCTGTCCACAAGAAACTGCAAACGTAAGAACAAAAAGAATAATAAGTATTTTAAGATGCTTCATTCAACTTTTTTTATGGTATCAAATACCTGTATCAATCTAGGTGTTTTTTAAATTTTAAAACGGATCGCTCTACTATAACAGTAAAAATCAATGCTTAGTATACAGCATGATTACTCCCATTCAATCGTTGCTGGTGGCTTTGAACTGATGTCATACACCACTCTATTGACCCCTTTTACTTTGTTGATAATAGCATTGGATGTCTTTTGCAAAAATTCATAGGGTAAATTTACCCAATCAGCAGTCATTCCGTCTGTACTTTCAACAGCTCTAAGTGCCACCGCTTTTTCATACGTTCGTTCATCCCCCATCACTCCAACAGAATTTACGGGCAATAATATCGCTCCTGCTTGCCAAACGCTGTCGTACAAACCGCTTTCTTTTAATCCGTTGATAAATATCGCATCAACATCTTGTAAGATACTCACTTTCTCTGGTGTAACATCTCCTAAAATTCGGATTGCCAATCCTGGACCCGGAAAAGGATGTCTTCCTAATAATTCTTTATCAATTCCCATTGAAGCGCCAACTCTTCTCACTTCATCCTTAAAAATCATACGCAAAGGCTCTACAATTTTCAATTTCATAAAATCTGGTAATCCGCCTACATTATGATGACTTTTAATGGTTGCTGATGGACCTCCACTTACAGATACCGATTCTATTACATCTGGATAAATGGTTCCTTGAGCGAGCCATTTTGCATCTTCAATTTGATTTGCCTCCTGGTCAAACACTTCAATAAAAGCATTTCCAATGGCTTTTCTTTTTTCTTCAGGATCACTAAGTCCCGCAAGTGCATCCATAAATCGTTTAGAAGCATCAACTCCTTTCACGTTTAAGCCCATGCCTTCGTACTGTTTTAGCACATCTGTATATTCATTTTTACGAAGCAGTCCATTGTTTACAAAAATACAATGCAAGTTCTCACCAATCGCTTTGTGCAATAATATGGCAGCTACGGTAGAATCTACGCCTCCAGAAAGTCCTAAAACTACTTTATCACTTCCTACTTTTTCTTGAATGTCTTTTACTGTAGTATCTACAAAAGAATCGGGTGTCCAAGTTTGGGCAACCCCTGCGATTTTCACTAAAAAATTGGCTAACAGTTGTTTCCCATCTGTAGTATGATATACTTCTGGATGAAATTGAATGGCATAGGTTTGTTCTCCTTCAATTTTATAAGCGGCATTTTCTACATCATGCGTACTTGCCAATCGGATTCCGTTTGTCGGTAGTTCTTTTATGGTATCTGAATGACTCATCCAAACTTGACTTCCTTCTGAAATGTTTTCTAAGAAAAGCTCTCCTTCTTGTACAAATGACAAATTGGCTCTTCCATATTCTCTTGTGTTTGATTGTCCTACTTTTCCTCCAGAAAAGTGTGCTAAGTATTGTGCACCATAACAAACTGCTAATAACGGTTTCTTACCTCTAATCTCTGACAACTCTGGATGTGGCGGATTTTCTGAACGTACAGAAAATGGGCTTCCAGACAAAATTACAGCTTTAAAATTGTCAATGTCTTTTGGCGGATTGTTGAAGGGATGAATTTCACAATAAATGTTCAATTCTCGAACTCTTCGTGCAATTAATTGGGTGTATTGCGATCCGAAATCTAATATAAGTACATTCTGTTCTTGCATGCGCAAAAATACCATAAGATTTTAGATTTTTCCACCTCTAAACTCATTTTTTTTAGTGTCGGAAAATAATAGAGAATTCTGTGCGAATGCAACCGAAATTCTAGAATTTATAAACCAGCGCATTGATGTTCATTCCTGCGCCTACAGAGGCAAAGATAACAACATCTCCTTTTGCAACTTCTTGATCTTTAATTTGACCATTTAACACTAAATCTAGCAAGGTAGGGACTGTTGCTACAGAACTATTACCCAGTTTATGAATGTTCATGGGCATCACACCTTCTGGCGCTTCCTTTTTAAATAATTTGTAAAACCGTTTTACAATGGCTTCGTCCATTTTTTCATTGGCCTGATGGATAAATATCTTTTTAATAGCATCAATACCAACATCACTTTTATCCAAAGCGATTTTCATTGCTAACGGGACATTAGTTAGTGAAAACTCATAAATTTTACGACCTAACATTTTGATGTATAGCTTTTCTGGATCTGAGTTTGCATCATTTGATTTTCCAGAAAATAAATAATAGGCTTCCTCTTTTGCAAAAGTTTGTGTTGCATGACTCAAAACACCTGAACCGTTATCATCTGTTGCTTCTACAATACAAGCGCCTGCTCCATCACTAAAAATCATGGAATCTCGATCTCTGTTGTCAACTACTCGAGAGAGTGTTTCTGCACCAATAATCAATGCTTTTTTTGCAATTCCAGCTTTGATAAATGCCTGTGCCTGTATCACTCCTTCAATCCATCCAGGGCAACCAAAAAGAATGTCATAAGCTACGCAATTCGGGTTTTCAATTTGCAGCCTATGTTTTACTCTTGTCGCAATACTTGGCAACATATCGCCTTGTGCTCCCGGCCTTTTAACATCTCCGAAATTATGAGCTAAAATGATATAATCTAATTCTTCTGGATTTACGTTGGCGTTTGCAATGGCTTTTTCTGCGGCAAAAAATGCCAAATCAGACGCAGAAAGATCTGCAGTTGCATACCTTCTTTCTTCGATGCCTGTAATCGATTTAAATTTTTCAATGATGCTATCATTTGAAGAAGGAAAAGGAGTTCCGTCTGCATTTAAAAACTGGTGTTCAGAGAATTTAGCATTCTCTTGAACTATTGTAGGGATATAACATCCTGTTCCTGTAATTACCGAATTTTTCATTTAAATCTACTCTTTTAAATCTACATCTTTAACAAAATAACACTTTTTTTACCTCTATATCGCTTCATTTTTAGATGTTTTTTTCTGTTTTTATTAGATTCTTAATTTTAATACTGTTTTTTTACTAAACCTATATTCTTCAGCACCTAATTTGTATTAATTATAAAAGTTCATTTTTAGTTGCATAACCGTTGCAACTGATGCAGCCCTATTTTTCACTCGCTCAGTAACTTCTCCTTCAAAAAAAGCATTGATAGTACTTGATAAATACGCTAGCCATTTCTCGAAATGTTCCTTTTTAAATTTTATTCTCTTGTCAAAATTAAGATGCTTTTATAAGGCATTGTTTCCATATGATGTCGTATCTAATAAAATATCTTGCTGCATCTACAAATAACTGCTATCAAAAGAAAAAGGGAGCAAAGATAGTAGGGAGGACGTTTTTACAATCTCTCCTACTTCCCCCATAAAATATACTTCTATCGGTCTTTTTTGATTTATTTCATACTCAGAAAGCGTTTGCCTACATGCACCACAGGGTCCAACAGGCTTGTTTACTTGATTGTTTTGAGAGCTTGCCGTTATGACCAACTGCTTTACTGCAACTCCAGGATATTCTGAACTTGCTTTCCAAATAGCCACTCGCTCTGCACACATCCCTGAAGGATATGCTGCACTCTCTTGATTGTTCCCTAAAATTACTTGATTATTGGCTAACAATACAGCCACTCCAACATGAAACTTAGAATACGGAGCGTATGCTTTTTTACGCGCTTCTACTGCTTTGTTCATTAACTGCTGAACATCGGAAGGAAGCTCAGTTACATCGCTAAAAACAGTAGCGGAAGTTACTATATTAATTTTTTTCATAAAGGCTTAACTCTTGAAAAAGCTAAGGTACTAATAATCTTCATATATCTCTCCTAAATCAAAAGAGAGTGAAAAACGCATCGTATTTTCCAACGGGTGATTGACATTTGATGAGTTTACCAAGTACGACAAATCAATAGAAAAAGCACGTGCCTTAAAACCGCCTCCCATGGTCAGGTATTGTCGGTTTCCTTTGATTTCACTTTCATGATAATATCCTGCTCTTAAAGCAAAAGCATTGTTGTAAAAATATTCTGCACCTAAGGCGTAGGTAAATTCTTTCACCTCTTCACTAAAGCCACCTGGCGCATCACCAAAAGAGGTGAACATTCCGGCTAAAAATCCAGCATCTTTGTCTGAACCATCAGGCTGCGGTGTTGGCACCAATAGTTTTGTCGTTTCAACATTGATTCCAATGATATTATAATCGTCTAAAATAAAATCGAATCCTGCTCCTAGCTTTAAATTTGTAGGAATAAAATCTTCTTTTCCTGGAACATACGAAACTTTTGGACCAATATTGGCAATATTAAAGCCCAATCGATAGCGCCCATTGAAAGTTCCATAATTTTCTTCTGAAGATTGGTAATACCCAGAAACATCTACGGAAAATGAATTGATTGCTTCTATGTCTGGATTTTGCACATTCAGCTTATAATTTGAATGTATAAATCGTAAAGCAACTCCCATAGAGAATGTTTCGCTTAATTTTAAAGCATACGTTCCCGCAATTGCTAATTCATTTGGGTTTTCTGTACCTATTGTTTGGCCTACATCATCTGTCAATGTTATTTCTCCTAAAGAGAAGTATTTAAAATCCACACCCCAAGCAGCATTTTCGCTAAAACGGCTTACATATGAAACACCTCCAACAAAAATATCATCTACCAAATTACGCAACCAAGGAGTATAATTTACGCCAATACTTATTTGATTGGTGTTGAATACTATTTTAGATGGATTGTGAAACAATGAAAAAGCATCTGATGATGTAGCTACTCCAATATCGCCCATTCCTCCTGCTCTTGCATCTGGCACAATCAATAAAAAAGGTGCAGCTGTTGTAATGGTGTTTGATTGGCTCTGAACAGTTGTTTTCACAACCATACAGAGTAGTGTTAAAATTAGTAGCGATGTGTTCTTCATATTGTTTGTTTGTTTAGGTTGATAAAGATCTAACTTTTACTAGAGGATTACTAATTTTTCATACTTTTTAGACGTTAGATTGCTGATTGTTGCGGTTACTTTTAATGTATATATATAAACTCCTTTTCCAATTTTATTTCCAAAATCGTCCAAACCATTCCAAGAAATACTACGTGATAAATTTCCTGTAGTCTGAACTGCTTTACGAATCGTTTTGATCAATTTTCCTGAAATTGTAAAAACCTGAACTTGAACCTCTAAAGGTTCATTTGGCTTGTTGTGATTGAACCAAAACTCTGTATAATTTACAAAAGGGTTTGGATAATTCAACACATGCTCTAAAACCAAGTTGCTATCACTAACAACCAGGAAATTTAACGTTGCTTGTGACGAATTATTATATGTATCCCAAGCTTTTATTTTTAAGGTATGTAAACCTACGGATAAATCTCGAAATTGATAGAGTACTTTGCCTTTCGTAAAATCGTTCAGTTCGGTTTCATAATAATCGTTTAGCACAATTGGATTTGCTTGATCTCCATCTAAAATGGCAACAATATCATGATCTACAGATGTGATTGACGTGTTGATGCCGCTTACATCAGATAAAGAAACAATTAAATTTGGAGATGCATTGGTATTTCCGCCATCAATAAAAGAGGCATCATTTAGAAACAACTTTATTTCTGGCCCCACAAGATCACTCGCTGCATTGGTATTAATTCCACCAACAACAACGTCAAAATTAGCACCAGATTTATCAACAATAGCATTCTCGGCATACAAACTTAATTTCCCTTTTCCGTAGGAAATCTTAATGTCTTTTGGTACAATAAAATCGAATTTAAAGAGGCCATTTTCTACGGTTGATTTCCCTCTAAACAACTTACTTTCTCTAGAATCAAACGTCATTTTAACACCAAAACCATCATTATCTAAGGTCGTTTTATCAATCGGCTTGTCAAAAACGGTAGTGGATAACGTTCCATTAAAATCTGTTAATGGTTGGTTATTCGCATCCGT